>JACDJA010000244.1_pt1 | contig 70888 bp, 57 predicted proteins | sample 7449241 | NCBI WGS metagenome assembly JACDJA01 (sample SAMN14253289, study PRJNA609438) | sludge metagenome | isolation source: initial anaerobic sludge | collected 2018-12-20 | reverse complement strand
CAGCATTACGCATATTACCAATCAAAGTGGTACCTTAGAGGCTGAATACAGCTATACCGCGTGTTCAGTGAAACTGGGTTTTTATAATAGTGATATTATAAAACCTATAGTTGAACTAATCCCGGCACTTCGGGAGGGCCGTTTGCGCAACCCCGTAACCTGGCAGGTGTATGCTGTAGGCCAGGAGCCGGAGTTGATGTTTGATCGCGGGTACACAGGGCATAGCCTGTCCCGGTTTTCTTCGGGAAGCACCTTAACCAGTTTGGTTTAATCAATATGTTCAGTGAGGACTTAGGTTTTGCCTTCAAGCAAAACCATTAGCCGAACTAATCCCGATAGCGACGAGGGAGTGTATCGGGAAACGCACGTTTGTACGACCCAGCCCTGGGGCGGTTCCTAAGCCCTGACCCTTATGTACAGTTGCCTGATTTTTCGCAGAACTTTAACCGGTATAGTTATGCATTGAATAATCCCCTGAAGTTTACCGACCCGGACGGGGAGTTTATCTTCACGATATTGGCAGCATTTTTTGCTCCTCCTCTCGTTCCCGCTGCAATGCAATTGGATATTGGTTGGATAACGGGCGGTTCGAGAGCGGTTTCGCAAGGGGAATCCTTTTGGTCTGGTGCAGGCAAAGGATTGTTAACAGGGGGTATAAATGCAGGCACCTCTTTTATTAATGTACCGGGAATGATTCCCAACGGTGCTTTACATGCAGGTGGTAATGTGCTTGGTAATGGTATCACAAATTCCATATATGGACAAGACTTTTTTGACGGAGCAGAATTCCAGGCACTATCTGGTTTTGCAGGCGGCGCTTATAGTGGGTATCAACTAGCAAAAGCGGGAGATGATTTGAATTATTGGTGGGGAAATGAAATAAAATATGGTAGAACTCAATGGTCATTTTTCACTTCAGAAAAGCCTTATGAAACTATTGAGTGGAATATTAGAAATGTTGGATCCAAAAAAGCGAATGATTGTGTTGCAACTACATTTACCGAGGCAGACGATTATTTTAGTGGACCAACATCATATGAAGATTATTTATCTATCTCCAATTATGAAGAGGGAATCGGTACACTTACAACTAAAGCTGGATATCAGAAAATGCTTTCAGAGCAATTTAATTATAACCCAATTGATCCCGCTGCTCTTGTCAATCCACAAAATGCAAAAGAGGTGCTCAGCAAAGGTTATTTAATCAATACAAATATGCCACATAGCGGTGTAAGACATGCTGATAATTTGCGTCGGATAAGCTATTATCATTCAGGAAAAGTCGTTTTAAAATATAGGATTGGAAGTTTTAAATTACGTTCTATTAACGATACTTGGTGGTTCTATTTATTAAGAGAATTGAGATAATTATGAAAAAGACGTCTATATTACTCCTTATTAATGGCATTTTTGTACATTCCATATTCTGTCAAGCTTTGGTCCAAAATATCGAAGCCACTTACGATATTCTTGATTCTATTCATTATTCTGAAAGCATAATTGACTTATTTAGAGAACAAGTGTCAAAAGAAATAAACGAAATGAATGATGTGATACTGGAAATTAGAGGGATAGATTTCAATAAATTAGATTCTCTTCGAAAACAGCGTATGATTGATAGTATTATGGGAAAAAACAATTATTCGAAAGCCTTGATAGAAGACCGAACCAATTGGTTTGCCACAAATATAAGAGATAAATCTGTAAATTATGTTTTGAATTTGAACATCGAGACTTGTAGTAATAATCAAGTTTACATCTTGCCTGACACAAGCTGTCTGCCCTTTAATCTCTTTTATTTCGATAAACGATCAAATGTCAAGTTTTTTGTACTTGTAGATAATGGGGAAATTAGCCACTATGATACAAATTATCGAACGTTTTCAACTTCTATTAGTAAAAATAATAGAAAGGTATTTAGAAAAATACGAAAGGAAAATTCAAAATTCTTATTATTCAGTTACGATTTAGAACAAATGAACACAATACTTTATTTGTTAAAAGATAAGATATGTGTTTATAGAATTTCGCAAATGGAGAAATATGAACTTAACGATTACATTAAGAAGTTCGTTATAGGAAACAATGGACATACTCCAGATAGCATAAACACGTTCATTGAATAACTGATATAGTTGGAAGATAAGGGTACGCCCTGAACAACCCCCTGAAATATACTGACCCGGATGGAGAACTTCCAATTATTCCACTAATTGCATTTGCTGTATGGGGTGGTTATTTTAATACTGTAAGCCATATGCATGATATTAATAGTTTTGGGGAGGGAGTGGGTTATTTTTTCACAGGTGCTTCAGCCGAAGCACTTGGATTCGCCACTGGTCAGGTCGCTTCCGTTGCAAACACTTTTGCTTCAGGGGCTTTAATCGGTGGAAGCGGTGCCTTTGGTAGTTCATTAATTACAAGTGGAGGTAACGCTTTATTAAGCGGTTCTGAGTTTAATTTAAACTCATCCTTAATAGCGGGAGGAATAGGTGTCCTTACTGGTGGTCTTGCTGGGGCTGCCAATGCACACATGGCAAAATTGGAGCAAACTAATTTATTAGCTTACGGATATACTGTAGATGTAAAAACCGGAGCAATTCAACAAGTGTCAGATTTAGGTGGGGAAGATACGCATTTTTATCATCAGGGTTATTATACCGATGGAGGTAGTGCATTTGTTCAATTAATGCAAACAGTTGTGGAAGGTGTCAATACTATCAACTCATTCCGGTTCTGGCAATCTGCTGCATCAACAATCTCAGTATTTAGTGTGACTGCGTCCGGCTTGACAGGTTATTTTTTAGAACCAGCAGGACCATCAACAACAACACCAAATCTTGGTAGAAGAGTGCCTTCGGGTTCTTTTAACCTCACTCCAAATTTAAATTCTTATCCTAATGATTATATGATTTATAATCAAAATGTTCCTGCTTCAAGAGGGATAACTATCCATTCCGGGAATAGTCCCGATGATACTTCTGGATGTCTATTGCCTGGCTCTACTTGGGGAGGTCATAAAAAGTGGGGAATGAATTGGGTAAATAGTAGTAAGGCAAAAAGAAATGCCCTACGTTTACAAATTAATAAGGCTGGGTACTCAAATGTCAGAGTAAATATCTATGATTCATTTTATTAAATACATGCAAGAAAATGAAAATCTTTATAGTTATTTTATTATTGGTAATGTTTCTGCCTAATGGAAAATGTTTTGCACAAAATGATACGCTTTCTTTGAAGGTTCAGGTTGATTCGTTAATATCGATCAAACAGTTTTTAGAAAAGGATAATCTTTCGTGCGAAAATAAGAGTCGCTATAGTAATCTTTATTATAATATTTTTCCATCAACTTTTGACCGATTTAATGCAATTTTTGGTTATAATGATTTTCCAAATGGAAATGGTAAAGCTAATCCATTGTACTATGAATCTATGGAGTATATAGATTTGTTTGCAGAAATCTTTTCACAAAATCATGACCTTTATTGGTCAAAGCTAATTACTCTTTCATTGGGGGCACATTGGGATGCAGATGCTGTAAATATTTTACAAGGTAATATTCAAACAACCGTTAAAGAAGATGTTAAAGACTTTTGTCTTTTCCTGTCACACTTTAACGATAAGGTCATTTCTGATTTTTGGAACTTTTTCTTTGATGGGCCTCATCCTAAAAATTATCAAAAAGATTTCGAGGAGTTACAAAAAAAATGTAAAGTGCATGATCCTCGAATAACAAAGTTAATGAAAAGCTCTTATGAAAAATTGTTATTAGAACATGATAATCACGGTCAATGATATCTTTTATTTATATTCATTTTTAACAAGGGTTCCATCCTTTATAAAGTATGGGATCCTTACCTGGACCCAACGTTCTTTGAAAATAAAAAACAGTCAAATATACTCGCTGAAACGTGAGTAGTCAGTAAATGAAAGAAACGGCAAGGGGAACGGCCCGGGAATACACGTATGTTGGAGGTGGTGGCTATTCCGCACCGATAGTGGCCATAACCCAAGGCGGCTTGGCAAATTACTATTATTTGCTTCACGACTACCTGGGCCGTGTTTTGTATGTGGTTGATACGGACAATCTCAGTTCTGAAGAATACAGATTTGATGCCTGGGGCCGCAGGCGTGTTCCCAAAGACTGGGACAATTAAACCGTGAGCTGTGAACCCGGATTGTTGGGCGAGCATAGGTTTTATCTCTCACGAGTATTTGCCATGGTTCAATTTAATCAATATGAACGGCAGGCTTTACGATCCCGGTCCTGGGGCGGTTCCTAAGTCCTGACCCTTATGTGCAACTGCCGGACTTTTCCCAGAGCTTTAACCGGTATAGTTATGCCCTGAACAACCCGTTGAAATATACCGACCCGGATGGGGAATTCTTTATCCCAATGCTAATTGGGGCAGCGATTAGTGTTATTACTAACGGAGTTGGAAATTTGGTTAATGACCGTTCATTTTTTGATGGTGCAGGAACTGCAGCATTAATTGGAGGAATTGGGGGTGCATTTTCATTTGAAATTGGTCAGGCTGCACAGGGAATGTCAGGTTTTGGCATGGTGGGCTTTCAGACCCTTGCGCACGGTCACCTGGGGGAATGATGTCAGGTATGAGCGGAGGAAGTTATGGCTCAGGATTCTTGGCAGGCGGATTTGGTTCTCTCGCAGCAACCGGGACAGGTGCTTTATTGCAGGATGCTGGTAAAGGGATTCAAGGATTTGGAATGATTGGAGGCGGTGCTATTTCAGGAGGTATTGGAGCTGAAATAGGGGGAGGTGATTTTTGGGATGGTTTCCGCAACGGAGCAATAAGTTCGGGATTGAATCATGGAATTCATTCCGGGGCACTTGGAACAGGCTTAATGATGTCATCAATTACAGGGAGAACACGACACCTGTTTGGCCCCGATGCAATCGCTGTTGCAGGAACAGGGGATGTTTCTGCGGGGGTTAGTGTTGGAATGGAAAAGGGAGGTTTGGCAGTACTGAGAGGAGAGGAAAAAGGTCTTTATTCGTTAAATGATATGGGTGTTGGAATTGGTGGAGTAACGGTCTCAGGTGGGGCTGAAGTTATGAAATTGTATTCTTCAGCTGGGAAAGTTCTGAAAAGTCACTTTTATAATTATCGCTATGAAGGGAATTTATCAGTAACAGTATTTAGTTTAAATTTTGGTGTAACAGGAACTTTAAGCAAACATTCTACTGGCAAAGGATTTACCGTTGGTTTAGGGTATACTTTAGCTTTGGATGCTATTCCCTTAAATATAGGTTTTAGTCTGAACAAAGGTTTTACATCTGAAAGTTTTTATCACTTAAATCATGGTATGAAAAACCTCTATAATACAGTTTGGTAAAATGATGAAAAAGCGAGAATTGATAAAAGTGCCACCTAAGATAATTGGGTTAATAATTATATTTTTAATTACTTTTTTTATCGGACTAATAATTTATCCTTATGAGCAACCAAATGTTGTTGGATATAATACAAAGGTTAAATTAGTAATAATTGATGCGCCACAAAGAGGAGGTGGCATTTTTATTAATGATTCGTTGGTAATAAGCTCAGGATGTAAATTATTATATCAACCTCAGAGTTTTGCAGGATGGGCAACTCATGGACCAATTATCGATTTTGATACAATACCCCACCAATATACTCTTGGCGACTTAGCCGTCCCTTATGAGTTGTCAAAGAAAGAGAATTGTGATACAATCCTTGTGAATAAAGATGGACATGAGTTAAGGTTCTTGTTATTTAAGTCGGAATAGAAAAAGAATCTCCGAAGTCTTAAGGGATATATTTTGGCTTATATGCAGGGGCAGAGATCGTAGGCTCAATCTACAACGACTTTGATTTTAAACCGTTTAATGGAGGATGGGACTATGGGTGACGCTCTGACTTACTTTGCTATGGTGGGCGGAGGGCTAACATTCCAGGCTGGCCTGGGTCCAAACGGTTGGTTCACGGGGGAGAGGGAATTAATCTAAACCTCGGTTTTCACATGGGGGAATGGGTTACTTCCGCTGGTCAGTTTGCCATAGAATCAGGTGCTGTTACATGGCAAGGGTTGGGATATACCACTGCCGCCGGTGGAGGGTTTTGGGGGTCAGCTTGAACCGGATTATCCAGTGCCACCGATTTCGGCCCAAAATGTGCCAGTTTGGGGTTGGCGAACGGCTAAAGAGACACGGTTCGTTTTATGCCACTTTTCGGTTCGACTTGTGCCAGAATTGAAAGATCAAGTAAATATCAACCTAAAATCCCAAATGAATTTGTTCACGTTTTTTCTTGTTCACGTTACGTGAACATCGTATATTTGTGAACAAATGAAACATGAAATCACACATACTGCCCTTGAGAACCTTCAACAAACGACCGGAATACAAGGAACTTTGAAGGAGCATGGCCCTTTGGATGGCATTCTGGAAATGGCGTTGAATGACCGGAACTATTCTTTTATAGCAGAAGTAAAGATGGAAATTCGTCCGCATCAGGTTCATGAGGTGGAACGCTTCCATAACAAATATGATCATTTCATCCTAATAGCCAGTCGAATCTTTCCGAAGGTAAAAGAAGAACTACGCTTTAAAGGAATTGCTTACCTGGAAGCCAACGGCAACATTTTTATCGAAAAGGAAAATATTTTCATTTATGTGGATACACAAAAACCCATCAACACCGAAAAAGAAAAGGGCAATCGGGCTTTTACCAAAACAGGTTTAAAGGTATTGTTTCATTTATTGCAACATAAAGACCACATCAACCTTACCCAGAGAGAATTGGCAGAAAAAGCAGGTGTGGGTTTAGGTAATATTCCGCAGGTAATCAAAGGGCTCAAAAAGACCGGGTATCTAATACCACTGAATAACCGGGAATATGTGTGGGAAAAGCGCATAGAATTACTGGAAAGATGGGTTAAGGAATATGATACAACACTAAAGCCTACGCTCAAAGAAGAACGATATACTTATTCCGGGAATTGGAATGAGCTGCAATTCAACACGAACCTGACAGTTTGGGGGGGAGAACCGGCAGCAGATATCCTCACCAACTATCTGAGACCCGGGAAACTTATTCTCTACACCAGGGAGAACCGGGCTAATCTAATGAAGAACTATCGATTGATTCCCACGCAAGAAGGCATATTAGAAGTATTTGAAATGTTTTGGAAACCAGTTGCAAACCAACGCACAGCTCCAGCTATTTTAGTGTATGCCGATTTACTGTTGGAAGGAGGAAAACGAAATAAGGAAACTGCAGAAATGATCTTTAATGAATACATCCAACCAAACCTATAAAGAACTGACCATTCCGTATTTCAAGGAAACCTTTGATTGCATTGATCAAATCATGAGTGCGCATCAAATCCCCTACTATTTGATAGGGGTAAGTGCCATGGCATTGCAATTACTCAAGGATGGCATCAAGCCAAGTCGTGGCACAAAGGATATTGATTTTGCCATTATGATTTCAAGTATGGACGATTATGAAAGCATCACTCAGGCTTTGGTAGAGAAAGGATACAACAAGGTAAAAGCACCCTGGACTTTCTATTCGGATACCTACAATGTAGCAATTGATGTTTTGCCATTCGGTGAGATTGAAGAACATCATACCAAAAGCTTTACTGAACGTCATACCGATTTGCATGTGTTGGGTTTCAAAGAAGTATTGTCAGAAGCTGTACCCATTTCGATTGAAGAAAAAATCGTAAACATTCCCCCATTACCAGGTATGATCATACTAAAACTGGTAGCATGGAGCGACAGGCCGGAAGAGCGGGAAAATGACCTTGCTGATATCCTAAGAATAATTCAACATTATTTCGACCTGGCGTTTGATGAGATTGTTGAGTTTCACAACGATATCTTCTCTGAAGACAATTTTGATCAAAGAATTATTGCAGCAGAAGTTTTGGGCAGAAAAGCAAAACTGTTTTTGAATAAATCCGAGAAGCTGTCGGAACGCATCCACCAGGTTTTGAAGAACAACCTAAAGGATGCTTCAAAATCTAAAATTGCCAGAGAATGGGCAAAAAAGCTGGATAGCGATATTGAATATGCCCATTCCATTATAGAAGCTTTTCAGAAGGGAATAACCAATACATAGAATGCTGCACAGAACCAGTCACTCATCAATCATATCCAGATACTTCTCAAGCAGTGAAAAACAGGCTCTCAACACTGCCAACCCTTGTCGAAAAACCAGCTTATCTTCATCGCTCAGCATATAGGTGTTGAAGGCATTCAGTTTATGAGCAATCTGGTTTAGGTTGGTCCCAATCTTTACCAGATCGTAATCCAGAGTCCGGAATATCCTGATAAACTCATCACTTACTTCAATGCGTTTTACAAGCCGTTTGCGGAACAACCGGGTGCGGGCATAATCGCTAATCGTAATGAAACGTTCCTCTCCACACCTGCGAATGATCTCTGCTTTCTCATCACTGGTCAACCTGATCTTGATCTGCTCTTTTAATTTCAGTTCGTTTCTGGTGTGGGGTCTCATAATGAACTGTGTTTAACTGTCTGGAGATTTTCAGGCTTTCCGTGATTTATTGGATTCGTCTTATGATGAATTTTAAAAGCCTCGCAGAGCAAGTAAAAAGGTTTTTGGGGACCAAAAACACATCTTGCAATCCCTTCGTAACAGAAACCTCATTAGCTAATCTTTTTGGTTTAGATAGAAACGAGATGCCGCTTAAGAGTTCCTTGCAACTACCCTACTATCTCAAAAAGTGATCGATTTCAAGTGTTTTACAATTTGTTTTAACAAAGTTAAGTCTATCCCTTCATTTTAATCTCATTTTCGTGTGTATTGACTTGATTTGATGCACATTGAAGCATGAAATTATAAAGAATATAAAACCTCCTTTTTTTGAAGTTGTTTGAAAGTAAAAGAAACCAAAATAAATGAAGTGCCCGTTTTAAGAGGCTATAAGGCACAATAGGAACCACAATAGATGGAAGGTGCGCGAGAGAAAGAAAAATAGATGGGGCAAGTATTTCAGCGGAGCAAGGCAATGGACTGACTTTTTGAGGCACGAAACGAGCGTAAAACATACTTCTTAATATAAAAACACCTTAGCACGCGAGTTCATAGAATACCTTTGAAAACAAGCCTTTTAATGAGATAAAAAACGTCAGTCTCTTGCCGCGGGGATGGTGCGGTGGAAAGAGAAATTCTTGCCCCAACTATTTTCGCGGGTGGACTGTGATTGGTCATGACCCGCGACAAGCGAATGGAAGCCATGTCAAGAACACGCCTTAATCAAAATCATAAGCATCCCTTTTGCATTAAAAATATGCGAGGCCTAACTTTACGGTTGTTTTTAATTTTGCTGAATATCCCAGGTTTTGATTTCCATATCTAAAGAGGACCTTTTGGATAACTTTGTTTGCCCCAATTATGACCTCTAATTGATTATAAAGGTTTGAGAAGACTCTTTGTTCCGGAAAGGTTTCATGAAATCTTGCCTTCATTCAAGGGTTTCTTCTCCGTTAAAGCAACAGCACATGATTTATTATAACTTTGGCCCCGGATGATTATTATTTCTTAAATTTCTGCAACACTATGAATTTGACCAAAGCTTTTAGTAATCGTAAACTTCTGCTTTTTAAAAGATGGGAAAATCGTGAATATTCTATATTTAACACTCTTAAAGGAGAGATAAAAATTGGCACTCTACTTACTGTCTATCTCACCATTATGGGTTGTTCGACCACTTTTGCACAGTCCGATACCTCTTTCATACCCAACAAAATAGAGTTGGCGGAGGTGGAAATCACAGCTTCGCGCTCGCCAAAGCTCTATTCCGAAGCGGGGCGGTTTATTACAGTGGTTACCCGCAGCGAGATTGAGGCCATGCCGGTTCAGAGTCTGCAGGGCCTGCTAAAGTACGTGATGAATGTGGATGTACGCGAGCGCGGACCCCTGGGCGTACAGGCCGACCTCAGTATAAGAGGGGGCTCCTTTGATCAGGTGATGGTGCTGCTCAATGGTGTAAACATCACCGATCCGCAAACGGGACATCACAACCTTAACCTGCCGGTGGATATTAAGAGCATTTATCGAATAGAGATTTTAGAAGGGCCGGCTGCACGGGTGCATGGTCCCAATGCTTTTAGTGGCGCCATAAACATCATTACCGCCACCGCTCAAAACAACTATGTCTCTGCCCAGGTTATGGGAGGCGATTACGGCCTTTATTCCGCGGGAAGCGCCATCAATTACAATACCGGCAATGTTACCCATTATGCCTCTGCCAGTAAAACAGCCAGCGACGGTTATGTAAGCAATACCGACTTTGACCGGCACAACTTCTTCTACCAGCTGCAATATCATAAAAACCGGGAGCTTTTAAATTTCCAGACCGGATACACCCGCCAGGGTTTTGGTGCCAATGCCTTTTATTCGGGTAAGTATCCCGATCAGTTTGAAAATACCCGCACCTTTTTCTCTGCTTTGAGCTTTGAAACCGGAAACACGATACGCCTGAAGCCTGTACTATACTGGCGGCGCAACCACGACCGATTCGAGCTGTTCCGTGACGGGAATAATGCGCCTTCGTGGTACAGCGGGCACAACTACCATCTTACCGACGTGTTTGGAGGCGGGCTCAACGCCACTATTTCCTGGAAACCGGGAGAAACTTCTTTTGGCGGGGAGGTGCGCTCCGAGAGTGTGTGGAGCAATGTGCTGGGGCAGCCCATGCAAGACACCATTCGCGTACCGGGAGAAAAGGAAGGCTACTTTACGCACAGTTACAGCCGGTCCAACGCATCGCTGTTTGTTGAACACAATGCAAGGATAGGTCAACTCTCCATTTCAGCCGGAATCATGGGCAATATGAATTCAGGCCTCGATTACAGTGTAGATTGGTTCCCTGGCATCGACCTGAGCTTTTGGTTTGGCCCCTCTATCAAATGGATTGCCAGTTATAACCGCACCTTGCGCATGCCCACCTTCACCGATCTGTTTTACTCAAGTCCCACAAACCAAGGCAATGAGCGTTTAAAACCCGAAGAGGCCTATACCGTTGAAACCGGATTCAGGTACCTCACCAATGGCCTGAAGGGGCAGGTAAACGGCTTTTTCAGAAGGGGCACCAACCTCATTGACTGGGGACGAGAAGTGGGAGAGGATGCTCCATATACCACCTCCAATATCAACCGCATTGATGCTATGGGTATTGAAGGAAGTCTGATGCTGGATGTGGCTGCCCTGATCCCCACTGCTCCTTTGCTCCAGATGGCTAATTTTAACTACGCCTATATATATCAGGATAAATCTCCCCGTGAGGGATACGAATCGGTTTATGTTTTGAATCATCTTAAGCATAAGCTAAGCATGAGTGTTGATCATGCCCTCCTAAAAAATATCACCGCCCGCTGGATGTTTCTTTATCAGGAGCGGGAGGGCTTTTTTGTCCGGTCAACCGATAATGAAAGAGTCGATTACAAACCCGTCTGGCTCACCGATCTGAAAGTGAGCTGGCACAATGGCCCCTGGCGGGTTTATGGTGAGGCTGCCAATCTTTTTGATGTAAGCTATTACGATATGGGCGAACTTCCGCGTCCGGGTCGCTGGATAAGATTCGGTTTAGATATTAATATAGGGTATTGAAGCCTGGTTTTACAGATTGAAGGGGGATAGTTCCTCAAATTTTGAAAATATGTTTTAACTTGGTGCCGGCAAATTTAGCAGTCCAATCCGGTAAAGCAGCCCAAACGGTTATGAGTGTGCCTACTTTTGATGTAATTCTCGTTTTTTTGGTCATTGCCTTTATTCTGATCTCTCTGTATAAGGAGTTGGTGGGGGTTGCTTTCACCTTTTTTATTGCCATAATGGTGTTGGGAATTTTTAAAATTCTTACACCCTCCGAGATTCTTTCGGGTTTCGCCAATGAACAAATATCGGTGGTAATCATGCTTTTGCTGCTGGGCGACACCATCCGGAAGACTTCGGTTATTGAGATCATCTTTGAAAAAGTATTTCCCCGTAAGGTGGGTTATAAAGGTTTTTTGAGCCGCATGATGTTGTGGGTGGGTGGTTCATCGTCACTGCTGAACAATACACCCCTGGTGGCCGTAATGATGCCCTATGTGCATCAATGGAGCCGGCGGCATAATATTGCTCCGTCAAAATTACTGATCCCCCTTTCGTATGCTGCCATCCTGGGTGGATGTGTTACTCTAATCGGCACCTCTACCAACCTCATTGTAAGTGGTATGGTGATAGACCAGAACATCTTTCCGGGAATGGCACCGTTAGAGATGTTCGATTTTTTTTGGGTGGGCTTTCCTATGTTGGTAATCGGGTTTCTTTATCTCTATTTTTTCTCATACCGGTTGTTGCCCGAGCGCAAAAGTGTAATGGAGGAGTATGCCGGTGGAGAACGTAAATATCTGATAGAAGCCGTGATACGAAAAAATAGCATTTTAGTGAATAAAACGCTTGCCGAGTCGGAGATTCAGGAGATGGAAGGTATGGTGCTCTTCGAGATTATACGTGGCAGCAAGACGCTTCAATTGTTTTCGGATACGTTCAAACTCCGGGAGGGTGACCTGTTGCGGTTTGCCGGGGAGAATAAAAATGTGGTGCGTCTGCTTTCCGAAAGTCGCGGACTTACTTTGCCTACGGTGGGCATGATGTCGAAACTGAAACACACTCAGGTGATTGAAGTGGTGGTTTCGCACAACTCGACCCTGATTACCAAAACCGTTCGCGAGGTTAATTTTCGGGGACGCTACGACGGCGCTCTTTTGGCGCTTCACCGCAACGGCGAGCGTGTGTCGGGAAAGATGGATGAGGTAAAGCTCAAGGCAGGTGATGTTTTACTGTTGCTGGTAGGGGTTGCCTTTGTGAGCCGTATGCCCAGTGAGCAGGATTTCTATCTGATATCGAAGGTGAGAGAATTTAACCGGATGGAAAAGTATAAAGTCTATATCCTGTTGGGAGGAACCCTGTTGGCCATCTTTTTGTCGGCCGTTAAGCTGGTACCTCTATTTATAGGGCTTTTTGTGGTGCTGGTAGTGGTGTCGGCACTCAAGGTGGTGTCGCCCAAAGACCTTCCACGCAGCATCGACTACAACCTGGCGGTGGTAATTGCCCTGTCGCTGGCCCTGGGAACTGCCATGATGAAGACCGGGGTAGCCAATATGATTGCCGACCTTGTAATTTCGGTCTTTCTCCCTTTCGGCAGAGTCACACTGCTGTTTGGCATCTATTTAATCACATCCATATTAGCCGCATACATCACCAATAAGGCTGCCGTGGCCGTTGTATTTCCTGTTTCGCTCACAGCCGCCAAAATTCTCGGCCTCGACCCGGAACCCTTCGCTCTGGTGGTCTCATTTGCTGCGGCGGCAAACTTTTTAACGCCAATAGGTTATCAAACCAACCTTATGGTTTACGGCCCGGGCAACTACAGCTTTCAGGATTTCTTTCGAATAGGCCTGCCGCTTACAGTCATCTACATGATGGTAACAGTTACGGTATTAAGCCTGCTCTACTTTTAATCAGGTTAATAATGTCCCAATAAGCGGGCTATTTTATCCACCATCTTATTGTTGTTTGGGTCCAGGGCATTACCTGCTGCCCTGGCCGAAAGCAAAGCTTTGCGCAGTTCAATAAAACTGTCGGAGATGTTTTGTAATGTTTGTGTTTTGTCCACCAGTTGCTGTTCCAGGAGGTCCAGCTTCTGTTTTTGCTGAGCCGTCTCTCCGTCCAGACGTGTGGCCTGTGCCGAGGCTTCGCGATATTGTTGTTTGGTGGTATTAAGTTCTAACTGCAAAGCCTGTTGACGCTCTTTAGTGAGATGAAGAGTGTAACGCATACTGGCGGTATCAGAGGCGAGAGCCCTGATTTTTTTGTTCAATGCTTCGAGTGCTGACGCGCTCTCAATACTGCTCTCTTTTTGGTTTTGAAACTGCCGTCGGGCACTCACCAAATCGCGCTCAAGCTCTGACACCTTCTCCTGAAAAGCTTCGCTTTGGGCCATGAGGTCGCTCACTTTATCCGATTTGAGTGCATCGCTTTTATGCAGCTCGTAATTCATGGTTTCAAAGTCGGCTGTGGCGCTCTCAAGCTCTTTTTTCAGAGCTTTGTTTTCGGTCTGCTCGCTGGAGAGGCGTTTGGCAAGAGATTCCTTTTGGGCAGTCATGGCGTTGTATTTCTTCTTGGAAACCAGGCAGCCGGAGGCTATTAAGGGAAGTGCAATCAGGATAATTATTTTTCGTTTCATATTGATGGGTTTCAAAAACACATTGGTTTTTAGTACATTTATTGCGAATTTGCTTTTTGCAGGTTTTAATGTTTGTTCAAAAATAGAAAATTATGCAGTTGAAAAAAATTCTTTTTGTAATTGTACTGTTTTTATTGTGGCAGGGAAATCCTCTTTTGGCTCAAAAAGGGCTTATAAGCGGCAGCGTGGTAGATGCCTCCAACGGTGAGCCTGTGCAGTATGCCAATATAGGTCTGGTGGGCACTTATATGGGAACTGCCACCGATTTGGATGGAAATTTTGAACTGGATGTAAAATCTGTAACCAGCGATAATGAGGTTACCATTTCGGCGGTAGGTTATCGCACCCGCGTTTTAACCCTAACCCGGTTAAAAACCATCCCAAACCTGGTTGTTGAGCTAATACCCGTCACCTACGGCATTGACGAGGTGGATATAAAAGCACCTTCGCGCATCTTCTACGGGATGCTTAAAGTAGCTGTGCGGCAAATCCCCAACAACTACCTTTCGGTGCCCTATTCGGCAACGGCCCAATACAGTGAGAGTGCACCCGGGCATCATCGCCGGTTAAACCTGCTTTATACCGATGCCGGAGGTTACCAGCAGCGAAATTACACCGACGCTTTTATGAGCCGTCGCTACCGGATTGAATCGGGAAGCCGTGATTTCGAGATACTTCCCTTCGATAAAGGGTTGGTTCGCATAGAGGAACTCCTGAGATTCGATGTGATGCGTAATCCCGGGAATGTGCTGGATACAGCATTTTTTGAACATTTTGAGATTTCGGAGAAGGAGCGCTATGTATCAGAGGGCAGGCATGTTCTGGTACTTCAGTTCAATTGCACCCGGCCTCAATACGCCTGGAGCGGCGATGCGCTGGTGGAGGCTATGAGTGGGGTGGTTCACATTGTAGAGGAAGACCTAAGCATCCTCAAAACGGTGGTCAACATCACCTCTGAGGGGCGCTCACGGAACGGTCGTTCATTCTTTTTGAGCGATGAAATGAAGGACCCTAAGGTGGAAAAGATTGAGTATTCGGTGGAGACCTCCTACCTGCCTGTTACAGGTAAGCTGGTGTTGAATGAAGTGATGTGGAAAAACCGGACTTTTACCAAAGGAGCTGTAGAGCCGCAGGAGGTCACCTACACTCTGTCATTTAAGTCCATTGAGCCGGGGAACATAGCCGTGGAAACGTTTACCCGGCAATATTACGACGATGTATCGGTCATTCCGTAAAGAAAATTTGTGAATTTTCTTTACGGGTTATCGGATGCTGTTTTTGCCTCCTCCCAAATTTCATTCATTTGGACCAGCGACATGTCTTTTAAATCGCGCCCCTTCTTAATGGTTTTTTGTTCCAGGTAATTAAATCGTTTGATAAATTTTTGATTGGTGCGCTCCAGTGCATTCTCCGGATTTACACCAAAGAGCCGTGCTGCATTGATGAGTGAAAAAAAGAGGTCGCCAAACTCCTCTTCAATGGTTTTGGGAGTTCCTGTGGCAATCTCCACTTTCAGCTCATTGAGTTCTTCCTCTACTTTATCCCAAACCTGATCGCGATGGTCCCAGTCGAAGCCTACTCCCCGGGCTTTGTCCTGAATGCGGTTGGCCTTAACCATGGCCGGCAGTGAGCCGGGAACCCCCGATAATACCGAGTGATTACCATCCTTCTCTTTAAGTTTTAGTCTTTCCCAGTTTTGTTCCACCTCAGTGGCACTCTTCACCTCTACGTCGCTAAAGATGTGGGGATGGCGATATACCAGTTTTTCCACCAGGCCATCAATCACCTCTTTTATGGAAAAAGCATTTTTCTCTTCCCCGATTTTAGCATAAAATACTATGTGCAGGAGCAAGTCACCCAGTTCTTTGCGGATGGCCTCGTCGGAGCCTTTAAGTATGGCATCTGTCAGCTCATAGGTCTCCTCAATGGTAAGCGTTCGCAGGGATTCATTGGTCTGTTCGCGGTCCCAGGGGCATTGGGCCCTCAACTGATCCATCACCTTCAATAATTTCCCAAATGCTTCTGTCTTTTCTGTTATCGGATGGCTTTTCATATTTGTTTCTTAAATGCGTATATTCTATTCATAATTCAAAATTAAGCAAATCACTTAAAATATTGACCTTAGATACCTCTTTATTTTGGGCAACTATAGACACCCTGCAAAAGATGTCCCGGAAGGAACTTGGGGAACAAATCCTGAAACAAGCGAGACTCAAGTAAATAAAGGTTTATTTTGCCTGATTATATTATTTTGGAAACAAATATAAAGCCTGTGAAATCATTAAAGGTCATTATTAAACCAGGAAAAGACCGATTTGGAATGTTTTTCACAACTTCGGGGTTAAAATGTAACTTCGTTTGAAAAGATATTAGATGAGGCTAAAGAAAATGTAAGCGAAGCGCTTTCCGATTTTATTGACTTTTATAATGAAACCGGGAAAGAGTTGCCCGTTTCTTTGGAAGGCGTTGATCCAAAATAGACATAAACTCACTTAAACTAAAAAATGTTGCTAATTTTGCATGAGAAAGCGCACTTTACAAATTATATGATAGAAAAACTTATTTATCTTGAGTCGGTTGATCCCGTGGAATTTATGGGGGTGAAGGATGCCCGTTTGGAGCAGATAAAGGCCCGTTATCCCAAACTCAGAATAGTGGCACGCGGCAATTGGCTTAAGGCAATGGGCGACGAAGAGGAGGTAGCCGATTTTGAAGAGAAGATCAATCAGCTTTTAAAACATTATCACCAATACAACTTACTTACCGAGGCTTCTATTGCCGGGATCCTTAGCGGTACAGCCCCCATGCTGCAGCCGCCATCAGAAGATGGCTTTATACTTTTTGGGGTGAACGGTAAGCCCATTAAAGCACGTACCGAAAACCAGAAACGGCTGGTAGCGAGCTACGAGGACAACGACCTGATGTTTGCTGTAGGCCCTGCCGGTTCGGGTAAAACCTATACGGCCATTGCCTTGGCAGTTAGGGCATTGAAGAACAGAAGCGTACGCCGGATCATTTTAAGCCGGCCCGCCGTGGAAGCCGGGGAAAAGCTGGGATTCCTGCCCGGTGATATGAGAGAGAAGATCGATCCATACCTTCAGCCACTTTATGATGCCCTTCAGGATATGATACCCGCTGTGAAGCTGAAGGAGTATATGGAGAATGAAACCATCCAGATTGCCCCGCTGGCCTTTATGCGGGGGCGGACTCTCAGCAATGCCTTTGTGATTCTGGATGAGGCACAAAACACCACCACCAACCAGCTTAAAATGTTTTTAACGCGTATGGGCAACAATGCCAAATTTGTGGTGACCGGCGACGTTACACAAATCGACCTCCCCAATCCGCTTACATCCGGGCTGGTGCAGGCCATGCGCATCTTAAAAGGGATAAAAGGCATTGAGCGCATTAAATTTACCGTGAAAGACATTGTGCGCCATAAATTGGTGCAGGATATAGTAGAGGCGTACGAAAAAGAATAAAAATGAGTGTTACTATGGAAAAAGCTCTGATACAAACCAATTTTCACTTTCCGCGTCAAACGGATGTGTATAAAGGCAAGGTAAGGGATGTTTACAACATCGACAACCGTTATCTGGTGATGGTAGTGAGTGACCGCATCTCGGCCTTTGATGTGGTGCTCCCTAAAGGAATTCCCTTTAAAGGGCAGGTTTTAAATCAAATAGCTGCCAAATTCCTGGATGCTACCGCCGATGTAGTTCCCAACTGGAAAATAGCCACACCCGATCCCATGGTGACCGTGGGTCACTTTTGTGAGCCTTTTAAAGTGGAGATGGTGATTCGCGGATACCTCACCGGACATGCCTGGCGCGAATATAAATCGGGTAAACGTCTGCTTTGCGGACTTACCATGCCCGTAGGAATGAAAGAGAACCAACGCTTTGAAGAGCCCCTTATCACGCCCACCACCAAGGCTTCCGAGGGGCACGATGAGGACATCTCCCGGGAGGAGATTCTCAGGCAGGGCATTGTGCCGGAAGAAGATTACCGGTTGCTTGAAAAATATACACGCCAGCTGTTTGAGCGGGGCACTCAGATCGCTGCCGAAAAGGGACTTATTTTGGTCGATACCAAATATGAGTTTGGAAAAAAGAATGGCAAAATTTATCTGATTGATGAGATTCATACACCCGATTCATCCAGATACTTTTATTCCGACGGTTTTCAGGAGCGTTTCAACAGGGGTGAGTCGCCAAAGCAGCTCTCCAAAGAGTTTGTGCGTCAGTGGCTCATTGAAAACGGGTTTCAGGGCAAACCGGGTCAGCCGATTCCTGAGTTGACGCCGCAATACATCCGTGAAGTCTCGGAGCGTTATATTGAGCTTTTTGAGAAAATTACCGGAGAATCTTTCAAAAAGTCAGAGCAACACGATGTGAACCAGCGTATTGAACAAAATACAACCACCTTTCTGAATGATTTACTTATCTGAACTCAATTATTAAAATTGGATAATTTAACAAAAAACAAACTCTCTCTGGCAGGTAAATTATTGCCGGGTATGCTTCCTCTGTTGTTGTTTGTAGTGGTTGACCTGGTTTGGGGCACCACTGCCGGACTGGTGGCTGCGTTGGGTCTTGGCTTTGTTCAATTAATCTGGTACCTGGCAAGGGAGAAACGTATCGACCGGTTTGTGCTGGCCGATCTGGGCTTTCTTACTCTGCTGGGAGGTCTGGCACTGTTGTTCGACAACGCACTTCTCTTTAAGCTTAAACCGGTATTTATTGGAGTGGTATTACTGTTGGTGATTGGCTTTTCAGCCTTCTCCGAACACAATGTTATTTTGCAACTCTCGAAACGTTATTTTAAAGGCTTTGTGGCCGGCCCTTTTGAGTCGTGGATGATGCAGCAGATGCTTAAGCTGTTTTTTTGGCTGTTGGTGCTGCATACCGTTTTGGTTCTTGCATCAGCTCTTTGGATGCCGCATGCCTGGTGGGCAGCCGTGAGTGGACCGGGATTTTATGTGGTTTTTGGTTTGATGCTGGTCATATCGTGGTTACACCGCAAAAGCAGACAAAAAAGATGGAACCGCGAAGAGTGGCTCCCACTGGTGGACGAGGAGGGAAGGGTGATTGGCCATGCTCCACGAAGTCTGGTGCACAGTGTCTCTACTTTGTGGTTACATCCGGTGGTGCATCTGCACGTTATAACACCCACAGGTATCTGGCTGCAAAAACGTCCATTGAACAAAGAGATACAACCTGGCAAATGGGACACGGCCGTGGGCGGGCATGTAATCCGCGGGGAGGATATAGAAAAGGCACTGGTACGCGAAACCTCTGAGGAAATTGGACTTTCAATCGGAAAAGCTTTTAATCTGGGCCGTTATCTTTGGCGCAGTAAGGTGGAGCGCGAGCTGGTTTTTTCCTTTGCTGTTTTTCACACCGGGGCTTTCCAGCCGCACCCTCAGGAGTTGGCCGGTGGCAGATCCTGGACGTTTGAGGAGATAGACCAAAATACCGACAAAAATGTGTTTACCCCAAATTTTGAGATGGAATACGCCAAATATAAACGGGAATTACTCGTTATCTATCATAGTTCGATGGGAGAGCAGGTTAAACCTAAGGTGAGTGTGAAGGGTTCAATTTAAGCTTACGGGAATTTTATCCGACATCCCTCTTACGCAAAAAACGGTTTTCCGGGTTAAAAAATATATCTTTGATGCTTTCTTTGTTCGGAAAATGTAAGCTTCCCATCAGGCGCATGGCTCGTTGGTTGCTTAAAAGACGCGAACAGATAATATTTTTAAAAATGAGCATTATCAAATATCTGAAGAGCAAACGTATTCATGGTCTGACCCTGATTTTCTTCTTTGTTTTTGTTTTAGGAGCGGGAGCGCAAACGGATTCGCATAACCAGGAGGGATCGAAGATTATTATCGATGGCAGGGAATATTTTTTGCATCAGGTGAAACAGGGCGAGGGGTTTTACGCTCTGGCCCGGCAATATAATGTTTCGCAACAGGAGATACTTGAGGCCAACCCCGAACTGGAAGGCGGATTAAAAAGAGACCAGGTTATTAAAATACCCGTTATAAAGGGGCGAAATACCAGTATTGGTGAAATAGAGAAGAGCGATGACTTTATCCTGCATACGGTGGAGCCGGGACAAACCGTCTATTTCATTTCGCGCAAATACGATGTACCCATCAACGACATTTATGCCCACAATCCCGGTTCGAAAGATAAGCTGGTTCCCGGAAACATCCTTAAGGTGCCGGTTACAAAAGTCAGGGATTTGCCGGGAGAATCCAATCAGCCCGGAAATAACCGGTATGTAATGCGCACTGTGCAACCGGGGGAGACGCTTTATGCTCTGTCGAAACAATACAATATCTCCATTGAAGAAATTATTGAGCTCAATCCTGCATTAAAAAGTGGAATACTCTCCTCGGGGTCGGTGGTACGATTGCCAAAACCATCTGATTCTGAAATTGTTGTCTCTGTCCCAAAAGCAAACGCAGGTGTTATTGAAGGAGAGGCCTATCTTTATCACGAAATAAAACCCGGCGAAACACTCTACTCCATCAGCCGCATTTACAACGTGAGCGTGCGCGAGCTTAAGGATGCCAACAGTGAGGCCGAGAGTGACAATCTGAATCCGGGATATATGTTGCGCGTACCCAAACAGCAGGCAAAGGCAGAGCTCGAATTGCCATCGCGAGAGGATGAGAAGCTTTTTATAATGCACAAGGTGTCACGGCGCGAAACGCTTTTCTCCATCTCACGGCAGTACAATGTGGATATAGAAACTTTAAAGAGGGTGAACCCGGAGCTTGTTCATTCAAAACTTAAAAGGGGGATGACACTTAGAATTCCCAAAGAAGCCTGGTTTGTGCAAAACATTTCCCGCACTTCTTCAGAGGAGAGGGCCACCGTATCACCTGAATTTTTTCGCAACCTTTCCACACAGGCATTGGCCGACAGCTTATGTACCAACCGTGAGCAACTGGGACGCGCTGTACCACTCAAGGTAGCTCTGCTGCTGCCATTTGCCCTTGAGGCCAGCCGGCAGGCAAATATAATTACTAAAATAGAAGATGGCGATACTATACGCACTCAACGATCCGATGCCATTATTGCCAATCAATCGAAAGTGTTTATAGAGTTTTATGAAGGGGCTTTGTTGGCACTGGACTCACTTAAGAATCAGGGAATCAGCGTAGATCTTTCGGTGTATGATATTGCACCCGATAGCGAGGCACTCCGTAGGGTGTTGAATAATCATGCTCTGAAGAGTGTGGATCTGATAATAGGTCCGGCCCGGTCGGACGATTTGAAGCTGGTGTCGGATTTTGCCATGCGGTATAAAATAAAACTGGTTTATCCGCTCTCCAATGTCAACTCTGAACTGTTGAAAAACCCCTGGTTATTTCAGATAAACACCCCCGACACGCTGATGTTCGACAGAATGGCCAATGAGATTGTGAATCAGGCTTCGGGGCACAACCTGCTGGTGGTGTTGCCGGCCGAAAAGGATGCCTACGCCGAAGCTTTTATGGAGAAATTCAGGAAAAAGGTCTATTTTCATGAGTTTGCCCTCAATAAAAAGCTCAACTACAAGGAGTACCGGATGACCCGGGCCGATGAGAACCTGAATAATATAAGGGCATTGATCGATCCTTTGGGGAAGAACTTCATTGTGTTACCTGTCAATCAGGAAGCTGCCATCTCGGAAATTGTGCCTGTTTTGGCCGGCGTAAGGGATAAGACGAAGGCGCAGATAAGCCTCTTTGGGATGACCGAGTGGTTGCGGGCGCAGTCCATCAATCCCGAGGATATGTTTGCGCTTAACGCACAGATATTTACATTTTTTGCCCTCGACTACCACAACGCCGCCACCAACGCCTTTATCCATAAATATCGCCATTGGTACCATACCGAGCCTCATGCTGTCTCGCCCTTTTTTCAGAATTCATCATCTACCTCGGGGTTTTCGCGTTATGGCATTTGGGGACACGACGTGATGTACTATTTTGTGTATGCCATGACTACCCTCGGGCGCAACTTCGAGTATTGTCCCACACCCGTGGAAGTACAACCGCTTCAATTTAACTTTTCATTTGCACGCATTTCCAACTGGGGCGGTTTTTACAACCAGGGCATCTTCCTATTAAAGTTTAATCGGGATTATACTGTTTCACGGGTACCGGTACTGCTTTTTCAGTCTGTAATTCCGGCAAATCCCATTTTGCCCTCCGATTTTTAATTGAATAACAACCAGATAAATGGTTTCAGTCAGTCAGCTTACGCTCGATTTTGGCACATTTGTGCTATTCCAGGATATCTCATTTCTTATCAATCCCCGCGACCGCATAGGGTTGGTGGGTAAAAACGGGGCTGGTAAATCTACCCTTCTCAAGATTATTACAGGGTTGCAGGAGCCTACCTCCGGTACCGTTTCCATGCCCCGCGACTTCACCATAGGTTATCTGCCCCAGCACATGGTGCATAGTGACCGGTTCAGCCTTTTTGAAGAGGTAGAGCAGGCTTTTCCCCATCTTAAAAAACTGGAACAGGAGATTGCCCAAACCACCCATGCCATCAATCATCGTTCCGATTACCATTCGGACGAATATATGGCGCTGATTGACAAGCTCACCGAAGCCAACGAGCGCTACAATATGCTGGGTGGTTACGATTATAAATCACAAATAGAGGTGACTTTAAAGGGACTGGGATTTGATCGCTCCGGATTTGACCAACCCACCCTCGAGTTGAGCGGTGGCTGGCGTATGCGCGTAGAACTTGCCAAGATTCTTTTGAAAAAGCCCAACCTCTTTTTGCTGGATGAGCCTACCAATCATTTAGATATAGAGTCCATACAGTGGCTGGAGGATTTTTTGAAGAATTACAGTGGCGCCGTGGTAATCATCTCCCACGACAAGGCCTTTCTCGACAACATTACGACCCGGACCATCGAAATTTCACTGGGTCGGATTTACGACTATAAAGCTTCTTATTCGCGGTTTGTGGAGTTAAGGGAAGAGCGTAGAGAGCAACAGTTGGCCGCTTATCGCAATCAACAAAAGAAGATTGAAGATACCGAGGCCTTTATCGACCGGTTTAGATATAAAGCTACAAAAGCAGTTCAGGTGCAATCGCGGATTAAACAACTGGGAAAGCTGGAGCGCATCGAGGTGGACGAGCTCGATAACAGCAAGCTGAGAATTAAGTTTCCGCCCGCTCCCCATTCGGGGAAGGTGGTGGTTTCAGGAAAAGGGCTGAGTAAACGGTATGGCGACCATCTGGTTTTGGATAATATTGATTTTTCCATCGAACGGGGTGCTAAGGTGGCTTTTGTAGGCCGCAACGGGGAGGGCAAAACAACGCTGGCACGTGTTATTCTTCACGAATTGGATTATACCGGAGAACTGACGTTGGGACATCAGGTGAAGATTGGCTACTTTGCACAGAATCAGGCCGACAGACTGGATGACAGCCTCACTGTTCTGGAGACGGTTGACCAGGTGGCGGTGGGCGATATACGCACCAAAATACGTGATTTGTTGGGCGCCTTTCTGTTTGGCGGCGAGGCCGTGGATAAAAAGGTGTCGGTGCTGTCGGGCGGCGAGCGTACCCGCCTGGCCATGGTGCTGCTGCTGCTGGAACCGGTGAACTTTTTAGTGATGGACGAACCCACCAATCACCTGGATATGCGCTCAAAAGAGCTTCTGAAACAGGCGTTGAAACGCTTTGAAGGTACGGTGCTGGTGGTTTCACACGACCGGGATTTTCTGGATGGGCTGGTTACTAGAACCTTCGAGTTTACCCATAAAAAAATAAAAGAACATTTGGGCGGTATTTATGAGTTTCTCGAGTACAAACGCATGGAACATCTCCGGGAACTGGAAACTGCGGCCCCACGTGCAAATATCTCAACTCCTGACACCACTCAGTCCACCGACGCAGACAACAAAGCGGGCAAGGTGACTTTTGAAGAACGGAAAGAGTTGAACCGCGCCCTTAAGAAGGCTGAAACTGAGGTGACAAAAATCGAGAAACGTATTTCGGAGCTGGAGAACAGGCTGGAAAAGATGACCCTTGAATTGGAATCTCCCGAAAATGCCAATGACCCTGCATTGTTCCAGAACTTTCAAACGCTTCAAAAAGAGCTGGAAGCCAAAATGGAAGCGTGGGAGAGGAGCCACCGGGAATTGGAAACCCTGGGTGGGCAAAGAGCCCGGTTGGATGGTTGATTATGTAACTCTTGTTTAGGGTCGCAGCAGGGTCTCCTTTTTGGGACCCCGCGATCTGAATCCGGGATTGATATCTGTGCAAAAATGGCCGCAAGGTCCCTTGACAGGAGACCTTGCTCCAACGTAGGTGTAAAGCAATGTCCAGGGGGCGCAGCGGGTCTCCTTTTTAGGACCCTGCGATCTGAAAGAATAACTGTCAGATTGCAAGGATACTGACTGCAAGTTGTAATTTTTCACATTTACACTACCCTGGCATGATTTATACAAAACATTGCAGCGTCGTAGTTTTTAAAGCATTGTGAATCCAAGTCGTTTTCCTAATCCTTCTTCAAAAATCTTGAATAATGTAGAAATCTGAATATCAATCTTTCCATTCTCAAGCCTGGATATATAACTTTTCTTTGTCCCAGTTTTTGCAGCTAAATCCTCTTGGGTCATATGAGCTTCTTTTCTTGCCTCTTTAATCATTTCGCCAACTACAAAGGCCTTAGCTTTTACTTCAAATCCGTCTCTCTTCTCCGTTCCAAGTTTACCATACTTAATATCAAGAAGTTCATCGAAGGTTTTTGCCTCACTAATTTGTTTCATAATTATTTCCTTTTACTATTATCAAAGTACTCTTGTTTTAGCTTTAATGCTTTATCAATTTCCTTCTTAGGTGTCTTTTGACTCTTTTTCTGAAATCCGTTAAATAATATCACAATTTTTCCTTAATCAAAACAGCAAAAGACTCTATAAATATTGCTCCCGACTTTAATTCTAATTTCGTATAATCCATTAGTGCTTTCAATATACTTTAAGAACTTTTGAGGAACCCTATCAACTGTCCGAATCACATTAAAGACATACTCAAGCTTTTCTTGCACTGTCGAATCCAGCGACAAATAGAACTCAACGAAATATTTTTCATAAAATCGTATCTCTCTAATCATATGACAAAGTTAACAAGTTTGTTAACTCAATCAAAGCCATTTTGGAAGTATTTTATTTCGATGCTGAGTCTGTCAGTATGCGCCACAACACTGGGGTAAACTGATGCAGGAACGGAGATTGAATTCGAGATTGGTATATCAGAGTCCCGGCAAGGGGCTCCGGCAGGCAGGCACCTGCAGGAACACCTTGCTCCGACGCAGGCGTGCTGTTCTCTATTTTCCCCTCAACTTCTTAAAAAGCCAGGGATTGCTCAGCTCATGCTGTTCGGGGAAGGTCCAATGCTGTGTTTCCTGAAAAATGTGTAACTCTTTTGCAGCCTGGATAACGTTATAGGCCGAATAAGTTGAAGTGGGCGAACAAACATTGTCGTTGTAGCCCCAGCTATACCAGCCCGGTACTTTCACAAAACGGGCAAAATTTACCACGTCGTAATATTTGGATGTTTCAATTTTGTCGGGTTTGTTGGTAAAGTCGTCTCTGAATAATTTCGGCCAACCCGCTGCCCGTCCGTGCAAGAACCCCGTAAAATCAGACATTGCCGGATAATAAGCAGCAAGGTAATCAATACGTTTGTCCAATCCGGCAATAACAATCGACAAAGCCCCACCCTGACTTCCACCGGTAACTGCCAGGTTTTCGCCGTCGAAATAATCGAGCGTTTCAATAAAATCGACCGCTCGCACACAACCTAAGTAAACCCGCTTGTAGTAGTAATTGTCACGGTCGTCCATATTGGTTGACCAATACTGGCTCAACGCCCCCTGCATCAAATCATCATAAACACTCTGGTCGAGGTTAACCGGGATACCGTGGATGCCTATTGTAAACGATACAAAACCGGCTTCGGCTTCCCATACTTCACCATAATAGGGCCGGATTCCGGCACCCGGAACGTGCAATATGGCCGGATATTTTCCTTCACCTTTAGGTTTGCATAAAATACCATAAATTCTTCCTTGAATGTTGTCGATTCGCACATGGTAAACATCGGCTTTGTCGGTGCAGCGTTCTGGCATCAAAGTTAAAACCGGTTTGATGGGAATCTTTGCCAAATCTTCTTTTGCCTTGTTCCAAAACGCTTCAAAATCATGAGGCAGTGTGGTTGTGGGTTCAATTTTTTCGGGAGAAAAACCGGCTGTCGCATACGAAGAGTATTTTTTGCCATCCACTTCCACTTCGGCGGTGCAACGCAAAAACCCGGGCACTGTAAATTTGTTGGCTTTCACTGTTGCAAGTCCCTTTTTCAAAGTCACGGTGCCTTCGTCCCACGCTTCCATAAGTTCGGGTTGAATGGTGTATTTAACCGGCAGTCCGTCTAACCTTACATTGTTTCTTAAAACGGAAATGGTGAATTCGGCACTTTCGCCGGTTTGATAGGTCCAATTGTCATGATTGGGAGTTACGATAACTTGCACCAGCTCTTTTCGGGGTTGTGCCGGCAATTGAGTCACCAGGAGAAATGAAGTGAAGATTGCAAATAAAGTTTTCCGTTTCATAGGTTTTTGATTTTAAACTTTAGTCTGCCAAAATAGGGAGGGTTTATATGCCCTTTAAGTAAAGAGCCTGTATTCTCTTCAGTAAATGGCTTTTCCCATTCAAATGTGCTCCGAAACACTTAATTGTAATAGGTACTGCATCATTCTACAAAGTCAACTATTTTCTATGTCAAAGTAAATCTCTTCAAAGAATAATATTTCTCCACCACCCTTTTAAGATAAAACGGGTATTCATAAAAGTATTGGTCAGGCTCCTTAGATCCAATTACCTATCTTTTACTTTTATCTTTTTTCTGGGGAGGGTTGCTCTTCCGTACCTGCTGTTGCTGCTTGGCCATATTTTCAAGGCGGGCCTGAAAACCCGATTTCTTCGAAGGCTTCTTCTGATGCGCTTTCAGTTTAGCCAGGAGTGCCTTTTCGTCAACAAAGCGACGAATCAATACGGTTTGCCCTATGGTGATAAGCGTGGAGATAAAGTAGTAGTAACTGAGACCGGACGCGTAGTTGTTGAAGAAAAACAAAAACATCACTGGCATCATATACATCATTCCTTTCATGCCCGGCATTTGCTGGGTCGATTGGGTCATCTCCTGGTTCATACGGGTGTAAACCACGTTGGTGATGGCCATGAGCAGACAAAAGAGACTGACATGATCACCGTAAAACGGAATGGTAAAGGGCAGTTGAAAAATAGAATCGTAGGTGGAGAGATCGCTGGCCCACAAAAAGCTCTCCTGCCGCAACTCAATGGAAGCCGGGAAAAACCGGAACATGGCAATGAGGATGGGCATCTGCAAAAGCATGGGCAAACAGCCCCCCATGGGATTGACACCTGCTTTACGGTAAAGACTCATGGTGGCCTGCTGACGCTCCATCGATTTGTCCTTGGGGATACGCTCGTTGATCTCATCAATTTGAGGTTTCAGCGCACGCATTTTGGCCGTTGACATGTAGGACTTGTAGGTGAGCGGAAAGAGCACCAGTTTAATGAGGAGAGTGAGCAGCAAAATGATGATGCCGTAATTGGAAATAAAACCGCCAAGAAAATTAAAGACGGGAATCACCGCATATCGGTTAATCCATCCAAAGATGCCCCATCCCAGAGGCAACAGCTTCTCAAGATTTAAATCCTTATACTTGCGAAGCGTATAAAAGTGATTGGGTCCGAAAAAAAAGCGGAAGTCTGCCTTATCGTTACGGGTAAAATCGTAAGGGACGGCTGCTTCGGCCTTGTTTATACGCAGAAAGGGGCTGGTTTCAACGCCTATATCGGTGGAGACATAAGCACTTGCCAACGCATTATCGGCAATAAAAACCGATGAGAAAAACTGGTCTTTAAAGGCTATCCATTTCACTCTGGTGCGCAGGTCCTCTTCAGAGCTCTTTCCCTGGGAGAGCCAGTCCACTTCATCCTGGTAATATTTGAAATATACGCCCGAGTATTGCTGCTCAAAGGAGCGTCCCTTTTCCTGTGACGGCATTACCTGATACCACTCAAGGTCGAGAGCGCCACGCGGCGTGGAAAAGAGAGTGCCCAAATTGCCGGAGGCTATCTGGTAATCCATCATATAGGAGTCGTCGGGGAGGTGATAACTAAAGGTAAGCGATTCGTTATGCGGCCCGGCAATCTCAAAGTTAACGCTCTGGTTGGTTTGACTCTTTATATCAAAATAGAGATCATTGGTATTAAAAATGCGGGTATTGTAGGTAAAAACAAACCCGAAACGGTTTTCCTCGCCGTTAAAAAGGATCAATGGATGGCCATCGAAGGTTTTATAATCTTTAACTTCTACCGAATAGATGCGACCTCCCCGGTTGGAGAGGGTTACCTTTATTTTATTGTTTTCAAGAGTAACCAACTTAAGGTCGCCCTCAATGTAAGGCGAAAGGATACCTGCTGTTTTGCTGCGCGTACTGTCTGCAGCTACCTTCTCTTCCGGAAGCCCCTGTGTGGTTATGGCCTCCCCGGTCTGTGTTGATTGGCGGGCCTCCTGCTCAGCCCGTAATAGTTCAACCCGGTTGAGTGAGTCAATTTGTCTTTTTCGTATTTCAATCTCATCTTCCGAAGGTTTGTTCATCCACCAGAACAGAGCCAGAATAAGGGTGATTAAAACCAGTCCTGTTATTGAATTTTTATCCATATTAGTTGGTTAGCTGTAATAATTGTGTGCTATAATGTTTTATCATTTGTTATTTACCTTTTTCACCAATTGCTGCTTTAATAAATGCCATGAATAAAGGGTGAGGCCGGATAACAGTGCTGCTGTATTCGGGGTGAAACTGAATGCCTACGAACCATTTATGCGCGGGTATTTCCATTATCTCCACCAACCCGGTTTCGGGGTTAAATCCTGTAGCCTTCATGCCGGCCGCTTCAAAGGCTGCAAGGTATTCGTTGTTAAACTCATAACGGTGACGATGGCGCTCGTTCACCATCTCCTTATTATAGGCTTCAAAGGCCCGTGAACCTGGCATTAATTTACAGTCGTAGGAGCCCAAACGCATAGTGCCTCCCATGTCGGTCACATTTTTCTGGTCTTCCATCAGGTCAATCACCGGGTAGGGGGTGGAGTGAACAATTTCACGGGTATTGGCTTTTTCGAGATTCATCACGTTGCGTGCAAATTCAATAACCGAGCATTGCATACCCAGACAAATTCCCAGAAAGGGAACATTATTTTCGCGGGCATACTTGGCTGCCAGTATCTTACCATCAATGCCTCGCCCGCCAAACCCCGGGGCAACCAAAATGGCGTCCATACCCTTCAACTTGCTTTCGAGGTTGTCGGGGCGAATGCGCTCCGAATGAAGGAGGTGAATGTCTGCTTTGCGATCGTGGTAGGTTGAGGCGTGAATAAGTGCTTCGATGATAGATTTATAAGCATCGGGCAGTTCCACATATTTGCCTACCAAGCCAATGTGCACACTTTTCTTTGCCGAATGGAGTTTCGAGAGAAAGTTTTTCCACTCTTTAAGTTCTGGTTTGCCGTCTAAGGGAAGGTGTAACTTCTCTAAAATGATCTCATCCAGTCCCTCTTCCTGCATTTTAACGGGCACTTCGTAAATCGAAGCTACGTCCATCGACTGTATGACGGCTCTGTTTTCAACGTTGCAAAACAGAGCTACTTTTTTACGAATATCGCCCGAGAGCTCTCTTTCAGTGCGTAGCACCAGCACATCGGGTTGCACCCCGATCGAGAGAAGGGCTTTAACTGAGTGTTGGGTGGGCTTGGTTTTTAGTTCGCCGCTGGCTGCCAGGTAGGGGACCAGTGTGAGATGAATCACTACGGCACGGGAACCGAGTTCCCATTTCATCTGACGCACTGCCTCTATATAGGGCAGGGACTCAATATCGCCTACGGTGCCGCCAATCTCGGTAATCACCACATCAAATTTATGCTTACTGCCCAGCAACTTGATGTTGCGTTTTATCTCGTCGGTAATATGCGGCACAATCTGTACGGTTTTGCCCAGGTAGTCGCCCCGCCGCTCTTTGTTAATCACATTTTGATAGATGCGCCCGGTGGTGACATTATTGGCCTGGGAGGTGGGCACATTTAAAAATCGCTCGTAGTGCCCCAGGTCCAGATCGGTCTCTGCACCATCTTGCGTTACAAAGCATTCGCCATGTTCGTAGGGATTGAGAGTTCCCGGATCAACATTCAGATAGGGGTCCAGCTTTTGAATGGTTACCCGGTATCCACGGGCCTGGAGCAATTTGCCCAGGGAGGCTGAGATAATGCCTTTTCCCAGTGAGGAGGCTACTCCGCCGGTAACAAATACATATCGGGTATCGGGCACGTTTATCTGTTTTATTATTTAATACTTGGAAGTTGTTTGAAAAATCAAAGCCACAAAGTTAGCAAAAACTCCCCTAACTTTGGTGCATTGGCCCCATGGAAACTCAAAAAAGCCACCACGAAAGGTCATTCGTAGTGGCCCGGCTTGCTGATAGTCTCTTTTGGAGTGAATTTATTTTTATCTCAGCATCTCATCTAACAGGTCCAGTTTGCGATTTTGAAGCTTGATGTTACTCTTGCCATTCTCAATTTTCTGGGTGAAGTCGCGCAACAGTGCTTCCGACTTTTTGGATTTGGTAAAGAAGCCGATGTTGTTTTCCCAAACGCTGATATCGTTTTCCATCTCACGCAGTTTGCCGATAATTTTATTGCGCTCCTGAGTTATCCGATCGTTAAACTGTCCCTCGCTCTTCCAGCTTTCAAGCTTACTGCGGTATTTATGCAGCATTTTATTGGTTTCGTCCATATTAAGATCGTCGAACTGTTGGTTGATAAGCTGACGAAACTCGTTATTTACACGGTCTTTATCTTTAAAGGGTACAAAACCTATTTGCGACCAGCGGTTATGAAAAGCCTGGAGGTTGTTGAAGTTATCTTCGTTGCCCTCTGCCGGTTTATATTGTTTCAGCTCCTCAATCAAAGCCTCCTTCATTTTCAGATTTTCCTCCTGGGTTTCATCCTTTTTGCTGAAGAAGGCCGTCTTTCTATTGAAAAAATGGTCGCAGGCTTCACGAAAACGCTTCCAGATGACATCGGAATATTTTCGTGGTACGGGACCTATCTCTTTCCATCTCTTCTGAATACGGATAAGTTCCTGAGTGGTAGTTTTCCACTCTTCACTCTCCATTAAGGCTTCGGCCTGAATGCAAAGCTCGGTTTTTAACTGGTAGTTATTGTTCTGGACCTCCTTGAATTGTTTGAAAAACTCTCTTTTTTTGCCGAAAAACGAATCGCAGCCACTCCTGAAACGCCGATAAACTTCGGTATTCTCCTTTTTAGGGGCAAAGCCTATGGTTTTCCATAACTGCTGCAAATCAATGATATTTTTGCTGGCTTTTTCCCATTCGCGCGGGTTGCGGTATTCCTTTTGAACAATGGCTTCTGCCTTTTCGCACAATTCGCGCTTGGCCTCCAGATTTCTCTCAAATTGTTCTTTTATATTCTCGAAGTGCTCCTGGTGTTTTTTATTAATTTTGGCAGTTGCTTCCTTAAACCGTTCCCATAACTCTTCCTTCTTCTCATGCGGCACCGGTCCGGTTTCGCGCCACTGGTCGTGATATTTTTGCAGCGTTTTAAAAGCTTTTACGATGGTAGGTTCCAGAAGTAGCTTTTCGGCTTTCTCGCACAATTCGAGCTTGGTTTCCAGATTCTTTTTCAGGTCCAGGTCGCGCAGCTCTTTGTTGATCTTTATGTAGTTATAAAAATTTTCAACGTGCAGGTGATAGTTTTCCCACAGGTCGTGCACCTCCTTGGGTGGTACCGGCCCGGTTTCGCGCCATTTCTGCTGGAGGTCGCGAAATTCCTGGAAGGTGGCATTGAGTGACTCCTGACGATTCACCAGGTCTTTAATACCTTCAATTACTTCGTATTTGGCCTTCAGGTTGTTGCCTTTCTCCTCGTCCCGGCGTTTGCGGTGGTCATCGCGTGCTTTACGATATTCTTGTAAAAGCACTCCAAAAGAAGCAACCAGGGGATCGGCCGGGGGAGAAAAGTTCTCTTCGATCTCGCCCGAGTCCAAAAACTTCTTTTTGATGGCTGCCTGCTCTTCCACGGTTTGTGCATCAAATGCCAGGCGGATGGCATCAAGGTGCCCTTTCACGATGCGAAGCGGATGGTTTTGGAGCAGATTGCGGAAACGTTCCAGCAGTTTTTCCCGGGGAAGGGTAGAGTAATCCACCTCTTCGGCGGCCAACAAATCCTCGGGGGATGGCTTGGTTTGTGCTTCCGTTTTGGCTGCGGCTTCCTCAGCAGGCTCCTCTTTTTGCAGCCCTTCTTCCTTTGCCGCTATCGCGCGGTCTTCCTTATCTTTCTTTTCGTCGGATTCCGGTATCCCGGTTTCCGCATCTGGCTCATCGGTTGCCGGCTCTTTTGATACCGGGGGAGAAACGGGCTCTTCGGTCAACACTTCTTTAAACTGCTCTTCTAAAGGTTCTTCGGGTTTAATTTCCTGATCCTCTGGTGTTGCCTCCTCCTTCATTACCAAAGGCTCTTCTGTTTCCGGCGGGGCAGCTTCTTCCGATTTTCCCTCTTCCTCAGGTGTTGTTTCCTCCTTCATTACCAAAGGCTCCTCTGTTTCCGGCGGGGCAGCTTCTTCCGATTTCCCCTCTTCCTCAGGTGTTGTTTCCTCCTTCATTACCGAAGGCTCCTCTGTTTCCGGCGGGGCAGTCTCTTCAGATTTTTCCACTCTTTCGGGCTCCTGATTTTGGGTCTCTTTTTCGTTAGTTTCGGTTTTGTTCTCCGAATTCAAATCCATCTCTTTTTCAGATGGTTTGTTTAGATCGTTGGTTTTCATCTTTTTTTAGGTTTCAAGATGTGACAAACCTTTTTGGCACTTCACACTCGTAATTAAAGTACGAATCTATCAAATAAACAGCAATACTCAAACTTTTTTGGGTCAGTTCTTAAAAGAAGAAGGAAATCGTATATTTGTACTTCATGAATTAGACAGGTTATGCACATCGATATACTCACTTTATTTCCTGCCATGTTTCAGGGCTTCTTCAGCGAGTCCATTATTTCCCGGGCTGTGGAGAAGAGGGCAGTGGAGATTGTCCTACACGATATACGCGAATACTCCACCGATAAGCACCGGAGTGTGGACGATTACCCCTATGGCGGAGGCGCAGGCATGGTGATGCAAATTGACCCCATTGCCCGCCTTATTGACAAGTTAAAGAGTGAACGGCAATACGACGAGATAATTTATATGAGCCCGGACGGGTTTAGTTTTAATCAACAGGAGGCCAACCGCCTCTCTCTGCATCAAAACATCATCCTTCTTTGCGGACATTACAAAGGGGTTGATCAACGCATACGCGACCACTATGTAACCCGCGAAATATCCATAGGCGACTATGTGCTGAGTGGGGGAGAGCTTGCTGCTGCTGTGGTAACTGATGCCGTAGTGCGCGTTTTACCTGGCGTTATAGGAGATGAAACATCTGCCCTTACCGACTCCTTCCAGGACAACCTGCTGGCTCCCCCGGTTTACACCCGCCCTGCCAGTTATAGAGGTTGGAAAGTACCACCCGTATTGATGTCGGGGAATCAAAGTGCCATTGATCAATGGCGCGAAGAACAGGCGCTGGAACGCACCCGGAGGTTACGGCCCGATTTGCCGGAGGACTGATTTAGAGATATTTAATTATTCGCAGGGAACTCGTGTTTAATGAATGTTCTTGATTTTGGCTACTTCGGAGAATCTTGAGTTCAAAGCTGTAGGGCAAATCAGTTAAGTTGTTGAAAGTATGTTGCTGTGTATTAAATTTCTAAATAATTTAATTATGAAAAAGTCTTCCTTTCTGTTTTTGCTCCTCCTTCTCATGGGCTTTTCTTTGTCAGCACAAAAGCCTGAAAAAGTTACCTTACCAAACGGATGGAGTCTTTCGCCCGCAGGCCATGGATTCTTATTAGGCGACCTTCCATTAAATATGGCTGTGAGTCCGTCAAAGAAACTGATTGCTGTAACCAATAATGGGCAGAGCACACAAAGCATTCAACTAATTGATACGCGCTCAGAAAAAATATTGGATAATGTAATCATACCCCGCAGCTGGCTGGGATTAAAATTTAGCGCTGATGAAAAATCTCTTTACGCTTCGGGCGGAAATGATAACTGGATCATCAGATATGCCATTAAGAATAAGAAGCTTTTAATAAAGGATACATTGGTATTAGGTAAAAAATGGCCGGTTAAAATTTCTCCGGCCGGGATTGATATCGATGATAAAAGAAATTTACTCTATGTAGTTACCAAAGAAAACAATTCACTTTATATTTTAGATCTCATCACAAAAAAAACAATTGGAACCTATCCATTGGGCGGCGAAGCATATACCTGTTTATTATCGCCCGATAAAAGTGAATTGTACATCAGTTGTTGGGGCTGTGATAAGCTAATTGTATTCAATACTTCCACAAGGTCTATTGTGCAGGAAATAATTGTGGGAGACAATCCAAATGATATCTGTTTGACAAAGGATGGAAGATTCCTGTTCGTTGCCAATGCGAATGATAATTCCGTTTCGGTAATAAACCTGGCCTCAAAAAAGGTAGATGAAACATTGACCACCTCCCTGTATCCTGATGCCCCTCCTGGTTCTACCACCAATGGACTGGCTCTCGGCCCCGATGAAAAAACATTGTATATCGCCAACGCCGACAATAATTGCCTTGCGGTATTTGATGTTTCCCAGCCTGGAAGAAGCTTCTCCAAAGGATTCATACCTACAGGCTGGTACCCGACTTGTGTGAAGGTTGTTCGCGATAAAATTTTTGTAACCAATGGAAAGGGATTTTCATCATTCGCCAATCCCGACGGGCCGAATCCTGCTTATGTGAGGTCTAAAGTGGCTCATCATAAAGGCGATACTCTAACCAGGAAGTACGATCAATACATTGCCGGCCTGTTTATTGGTACTATGAGTATTATTAATCCTCCCGATAGAGACCAATTGAACATTTATACCAAAGAGGTCTATAACAATACTCCTTATACGAAAGAAAAGGAGACACTTTCAGAGGGTATTGCCGGGAATCCGATCCCACGTTCGGCTAATGAAACTTCTCCCATAAAGTATGTGTTTTATGTGATACAGGAAAACCGCACCTACGACCAGGTACTTGGCGATATGAAGGAAGGCAATGGCGATACAAGTCTTGTTTTGTTCGGGAAAAATATAACGCCTAATCATCATAAGATGGCCCAAGATTTTGTTTTGTTAGATAATTTTTACGTAGATGCTGAAGTAAGCGCCGATGGGCATGAGTGGACAATGGGAGCCTATGCTACCGATTATCTGGAGAAAACATGGCCCACCAGTTATGGTGGCAGGGGTGGCAGCTATGATGGTGAAGGGCACCGCGAAATCGCCAATAATAAGGACGGGTATCTTTGGAATAATTGTGCCCGCCACGGAGTGAGTTTCCGGAGTTATGGTGAATTTGTAGATAATTTTAAACCCAATATTCCCATATTGAAGGATCACTACTGTCAATATTATACCGGCTGGAATCTGGATTTTAGAGATACCGTGCGTTTTACCCAATGGAAAAGAGACTTTGATTCATTGGTTAGCATAAATGCAGTGCCACAGCTGAATACCATCCGTTTTCCCAATGACCACACTCAGGGGATGAGAGTTGGGAAACCTACACCCTATGCCATGGTAGCCGTTAATGACCTGGCTGTAGGGATGTTTTTGGACCATTTAAGTAAAAGTCCCATATGGAAAGAGAGTGTTGTTTTTATTTTGGAAGATGATGCGCAAAATGGCCCCGACCATGTGGATGCTCATCGCAGTCCCGCCTACGTTGTTGGTCCCTATGTAAAACGGAATTATGTAGATCATACCCTTTACTCTACTTCAGGGATATTAAAAACGATAGAATTAATTTTAGGACTCCCGCCAATGAGTCAATATGATGCAGCTGCCACTCCGTTATGGCGCTGTTTTACATCTACACCCGATTATTCTGAGTTCAATCATTTGCCTGTAACAGTTGATCTCAATGAGATAAACACCGTGGTAAACGAATTATCCCAAAAAAGTGAGACTTTTAATTTTTTAAAGGAAGATGCTGTGCCGGATGATGAATTTAATGAAGTACTGTGGAAAGGACTTAAAGGGATAAACAACCCTCTGCCTGCCCCCAAAAGAGCAGCATTTATAATGGTGTCAGCGAACAATGAGAATTAAATATTGTTCAATGTTTTTACGGTTGCTCAAAACTCAGGTTTTGATATTTATTTTTATGCTTATTACCAAAATCCTATTTTGAAGTCTATCCTAGGATATGCTTATCGTATTGTTGCTATATCAAACGAACAGTATTAAGATAAATAATTATGCAAAAACCAAATAAAAGACTTTCAGGGCAAACCTGCATCGTTACAGGTGCAAATTCAGGAATTGGTGAAGCAGTTGCCATTGCTATTGGACGGGAAGGAGCCAATGTAGTAGTAAATTATGTAACAAATCCTGAGGCTGCAGAAGAGATCGCTCACAAAATTTCTCGGAATAGCTTGTGTGGCGAAGCAATAGCCATTCAGTGCGATGTGAGTAAGGAAGAGGAGGTAATGGCCATGTTTAAGCAGACGATTAATCATTTTGGCACCGTTGATATTTGTGTGCCCAATGCAGGGTTGCAGAAAGATTCGCCCTTACATGAAATGTCGCTAAAAGAGTGGCAGCTGGTAATTGATGTTAACCTTACCGGCCAATTTTTATGTGCCAGAGAAGCCATTCGTGAATTTCTTCATCGGGGGATGCGCCCCGAAATATCCTCTTCGCTGGGTAAAATAATTCATATGAGTTCTGTACATCAGATTATTCCCTGGGCAGGACATGCAAATTATGCAGCATCAAAAGGGGGAATTGTTATGCTGATGGAAAGCATATGTCAGGAATATGGGCCTCAAAAAATAAGATGCAACAGTATAGCACCCGGAGCTATCAAAACTCCCATCAACAAAGCTGCATGGGAAACCGAAGCGGCATTGAAAAAACTCAACAATCTCATTCCGTACAAACGGATAGGGATTCCGGAGGATATTGGAAGCACTGCAGTTTGGCTCGCTTCAGACGAATCGGAATATGTGAATGGAACAACCATCTTTGTCGATGGAGGGATGACCTGTTATCCGGGTTTTACAACAAACGGTTAAACTCTCTGGAATTTATGAACAACACAACGGAGGAGCATAAAAGGATTGAAGAAAACTACAGTAAAAAGAGAGACTGGCTTCATTGGGGGCCCTATCTAAGCGAACGTCAATGGGGTACCGTAAGGGAGGATTATAGTCCATCGGGCACCGCATGGGACTATTTTCCCCATGATCATGCCCGTAGCAGGACCTACCGGTGGGGTGAAGATGGTATAGCGGGAATATCCGACCGCTATTGTAACATTTGTTTTGGAGTATCACTCTGGAATGGTAAGGATCATATTCTGAAAGAACGCTTATTCGGTCTTTCCAACCCGGAAGGCAACCATGGTGAAGATGTGAAAGAGTTGTATTATTATTTGGATAATACACCCACCCATTCGTACATGAAATATCTGTACAAATATCCTCAAAACAAATTCCCCTATGGCCAATTGACTTCTGAAAATAAGAAAAGGGGGAGGAATGACCAGGAATTTGAGTTGCTTGATACAGGTATTTTAGACAATAATGAATATTTCGATGTTTTAACGGAATATGCAAAGGCAGACACTGAAGATATTCTTATAAAAATAACCATAAGTAACCGAAGTGAGAAGCAGGCTGCGCTTCATTTGCTGCCCACCCTCTGGATACGAAATTACTGGAGTTTTAGAAAAATGAAGAAAAAGCCGGTAATCGGGAAACAAGTACAAAATGACAAACCATATGTTTCAATTAATCATCCCTATGTAGGAGAATACAACTTTTATTTTGAAACCGTTTCGGAGTTGCTTTTTACAGAGAATGAAACGAATACCGAAAAAATTTTTGGAGATAAGAACGATCACCCGTTTAAAAAGGATCTGTTTCATACCGCCATCATCAATAATGACTTTTCGTTAGCCGCCCAACAAGAAAAGGGTACTAAGTTTGCGCCGTTATATATTTTAAATTTAGACGGCGGAGCATCAATAACCGTAAAATTAAGGCTTACAAATACAAAATTGGATTCGCCTTTTGATACCGGTTTTGAACAGACTTTTCAGAAACGGGAAAGCGAAAGTTCACAGTTTTATGATTCAGTTTATAACAAACCTGACAAGCACTTAGCAAATATTCAAAGGCAGGCTTTTGCGGGGCTATTATGGTCGAAGCAATATTATAATTATGATGTAGAAACGTGGCTTCAGGGAGACCCGAAACAGCCTGCTCCTCCAGTGGAGCGTTTAACCGGCAGAAACAGTGATTGGAAAACCTTGAGAAACCATGATATTCTATCTATGCCCGATACCTGGGAATACCCATGGTTTGCTGCCTGGGATTCAGCATTTCACTCCATCAGCTATGCACTCATCGACCCTGAATTTGCAAAAGAACAGCTTATTCTTTTTACACGAGAGTGGTATATGGCCCCAAATGGGCAAATTCCCGCTTACGAATGGACGTTTAGTAATGTAAATCCTCCCGTGCAAGCCTGGGCAGCTATGGAGGTATATAAAATTGAAAAGCGCAAAAGCGGGAAAGGGGATATTAAATTTTTAAAAAGAATGTTTAACAAGCTTGCTTTGAATTTTACATGGTGGGTAAACAGGTTAGATAGCAAAAATAATAACGTATTTGAAGGTGGTTTTCTTGGCTTGGACAATATTGGTGTATTGGACAGAAGCCGTGATCTCCCTGGAAATGGCGTTTTAGAGCAGGTAGATGGGACATCCTGGATGGCGCTTTATTGCTTAAATATGCTTGAAATGAGTCTGGAAATTGCAATCAAGGACGATTCCTATGAAGATATGGCTATCAAGTATTTTGGACATTTTGTTTACATAGCTGAAGCATTAAACAAAAGAAGTCAGGAATTTAGTGGTACCTGGGACGAAGATGATGGCTTTTTTTACGACAAATTAGTGCTGCCCGACGGGACTTTCTTCCCCATTAAAGTTAGATCCATAGTAGGGCTATTGTCCCTGGCTGCAGTTCTGTGCATAAAAAAAGAGACGCTTGAACAATTACCAACATTCAAAAAAAGTGTTGTTTGGTTCATGAAATATAAGGCTGATAATCTTAAATATCCGGTGATTCATAATTTTGCTGATGGAGAAGACCTCCTTTTATCATTGGTGCCTAAAGACCGCATGAAGGTATTAATGAAAACTTTTCTTGACGAAAAAGAATTTCTAAGTGAATACGGGATCCGCTCGCTATCAAAAATTCATGAAGTTCCATATACTATAACAATTGAAGAGAAAGAATACAGTATTAACTATGAACCCGCAGAATCCACTACTTTTCTGTTTGGTGGCAATTCCAACTGGCGCGGGCCGATTTGGATGCCAATTAACTATTTGTTTATTACGGCTTTAAAAGAGTATTATAATTACAGTGGCGATACTTTAAAATTTGAATACCCTTCAGGAAGTAATAATCAAATTGATTTAATGCAGATAAGTAATGAAATAAGCAGGAGGCTGATAAAGATTTTCGACAAAAATGCAGATGGAAATAAACCTGTTCATGCCTTGCATGCCAATAAGTACCGGGATAAATACTTTGAAGATCTGTTACTGTTTTATGAGTATTTTGATGGAGATAACGGGAGAGGTGTGGGAGCATCACATCAGACCGGCTGGACTGCGCTAATTGCCAATCTGATTGAACTAACTTCATAGTGTTAGCGGGAAAATAATAAATAAAAATTAATGAGTTTGCGTTCAGTTAAGATCTTAATACTGATATTCATTTATTTACTGATCACCAAAGTAGCAATTTCGGGTACTGTTAAAGGTTTTGTTTTTAACAAAGCAACAGGAACACCTTTGGTAAACGCCACCATTCAGTTAGAAAAAACAAATCAATATACTGTCTCCGGATTGAATGGTTCTTTTATCATTGAGAATGTTCCTCCGGGCGACTATACAATTGTTATTAATCATGTATCACTCAAAACGTTTACACAGGCAATTAAAATAGATGCGCAAGAGGTTCTTATTATTGAAGCCCGATTGGAGCAGGACGATGAAAGTTACCTGAATGAGGTTATTGTAACTGCGAAAAGGAATGGTCGTACAGAAAAGGCAGCCCGCAGTCTTGAGCAATATGCTCCGCAAATAGTGAATGTTGTCTCTTCCCAGGCAATTGAAATATCTCCCGATTTGACGGCAGCCAGCATTGTGAAAAGAATATCGGGAGTATCCATAGAGCGGGATAATGCCGGGAACGAACAATTTGCAATACTACGGGGGATGGATAAACGATATAATTACACACTTATCAATGGCGTAAAAATCCCCAGCCCTGATAAATACAACCGGTATGTTCCTCTTGATATTTTCCCATCGGAATTATTAGAAAGGGTTGAGGTGTTTAAAACCCTTACCCCAGCCATGGAAGGAGATGCCATCGGTGGAGCGGTAAATATGGTGATGAAGGATGCACCCGGTAAACCTGTCGTCACTTTCAACATAGCATCAGGTTATAATGATATTTTCTTTGACCGGGATTTTATGAGCTTCGATCACAAAAACATTGATAAGTTATCTCCCTATCAAACCCATCCAAAGCGCTACAATGCAGTTCCATCAGACTTTTCTACAGGTCCGGTCAGTTATCAACTCAATCGCCCGTCACCAGATTTGCTTGCGGGATTTTCAGCAGGAAACCGGTTCTTTAAAAATAAGCTGGGGGTACTGGTATCTGCAAATCTTCAGAATACCTACCGGGGTAACAACAGTTTATTTTTCGAATCCAGCGTGGTGGATACTTTAAAGGGTGTAACGCTAACGTCAATGCAGGATCGAAATTATTCTGAGCAGGAGTTGCGTTACGCCTTTTATTTAAAAAATGATTACAGATTACCCAATGGAAATAAGATACAATGGAATAATTCTTTTGTGAATTTAACTGATTTCCAGGTACGCGATTCGAAGTTAACCTACCTGACCCTGGGCGGTTATGATCCGGAGAAAGGAAACGCCGCTTTACTGTATTCAACCCGATCACGAACTACCAGGCAGTACATCTTCAACAGTACGTTACAGGGAGAACATCATTTATCTCAAGATGTAAAACTGGAATGGTCGGCGGTCTATTCGATTGCCAAAAATGATGTGCCGGATAATGCAAAGGTTACCTTAAACGGAGAAGAGAACAATTTTGTAGCCCGAAAAACCACCGCCAAAAATGCATCGCGGCGCTGGGAATACAATACCGACAGGGATCTCGCAGCATACTTGAATTTAACCTATTATCTGCCTGTTGCATCCCTGCCCGTTGAATGGATGGTAGGTGGTCTCTATCGTGATAAAAGACGGGATAACTTTTACAACGAATATTATTTTCGCCCCGTCGATCCCTACGATGAATATGGCAAAGATTTCGAAAACTATAATGAAATACAATGGATTGTGGAAAACCCCAGGGGAAGTGTGGGTACCTCGCTAAATTATGAGGCTTCAGAAAAAATAGCAGCAGAATTTGTGCAATTTAAAAGCTCGGGAAGGCACATGGAAATAACCGGTGGCGTTCGGGTTGAAAGTACAAGCCAGGGCTATGAACTCGATTACCCTATCGGCGAGAATCGTCCAAACGGAAAGCAGGTTTATACCGATGTGTTGCCATCAATTCATCTGAAATATATGCCCGCTACAAAAATAAATATCCGCACCTCCTATTTCCGCTCCATAAACCGACCGGGATTTATTGAAATCACACCTTATACCATTGTCAACGAGGATTATGTGGAACGTGGGAACCCTGATCTAAAGCACGCTGTTGCAGATAATATAGATTTTAGGTTTGAAATATTTCCCAATCCTGCAGAGCAGCTTATGGCAGGTATATTTTATAAACACATCCGGGACCCAATTGAATATATTCTTAAAGCTGACAGCCTTCGCGGACAAGATATTTATTATTCGCCCGGCAACTTTGGAAATGCCGTAAATTATGGAGGAGAATTAGATTTTATCAAATACTATAATAAGATCGGATTTAAAGTCAACTACACCTATACCCATTCCCGGATTACCACTGCCAAATCAAAACGCATACGCGATGAAAATGGTAACCTGAAAACTATTTCTGTTGATGAAACGCGCTCTTTATACGGACAATCGGCTCATATTGGCAATGTATCGGTTTTGTATAAAGACAGCAAAACAGGGTGGGATGCGCAGCTGGCAGGCCAATACACCGGAGATCGCATTAACTCGGTTTCTCAATTTGTGGGTAACGACCAGTGGCAAAAGACATTTATACAAATGGATGCTTCAGTTGAGAAAAAGTTTAAAAGCAGGCTGAGTATCTTTGCAAAAGCAAACAACCTGCTGAATACTCCTATGATTGTTTACATTGATAACACCAGCCCTAAAAATGCGGATGTACCTGACCAATCATTAAGTGGCAAAACATTGATCCGTGAAAATTATTTTCAACGCTCCTATTATTTGGGCCTGCGTTATATGTGGTAAAGAAGCAGACATTAAAAAAGATAGAAAAAGCAGGTAACTTCTTGCTTTAATAAAATCAAACACTATTTTTGCTTAATCGGGTTCACGTTAATAAATTAAAATATGAAGACCAATTATTCCGCTGTTTTTTTGATAATCTTTATTCTATTTGCTGTAGGATGTGACAAAGATGATGATATAGATACTCCAACTCCCCCTGAAGAGGGAATTTCCGGGCAAGTTTCCGGAACATGGACAAAAGGGAAAACCTATAACATCACCGGGCACCTGGAAATTCCCGAAGGCCAGTCGTTGACCATCGAAGAGGGCGTGAAAGTGATTATGACCGATTCGCTTTTAGAAACTGAACTGATTATCAAAGGGGAACTTTATTGTATGGGCACGGAAACAAATCCGGTAATATTTACTGTTCCCGACGAATGGAAAAATAAAGCACACCTGTTTGGCAATTTGTGGGGGGGAATGGTCTCAGCTCCCACTTCCAGGGCTGTTGTGTTACAGCATACCATACTTGAATATGGCGGTGCAGCTACCACTGAAGAATCACCATCGGTAAAAGCCGGCCTCTATAAAGCTAAAGCCGGTAAACATCTTCCAGCTTTATACTATGGCAATGTAAATGGCAAATTTGTGGTGATTAACAGCACTATTCGCAATTTTTATGATGATGCTTTATATGTGGAAGGCGGAGAAACAATCATTGCCAATAATCTTATGTATGCCGTGGGTGCGCCAGCCGATGATGCCATCAATCTCAAATCAGGTGTACTTGCAGATGTAGCATTTAATATGATTTACAGTCCCAATACCAGTGCACTAAAGCTTTCCAACGACGGCGAACGTTCTCCTCAATTGTATGTAATTGGGTATAATAATACCATTATCAATGGCGGATGGCGCAGACCTACCATTAAGGGCGGCTCCATCTGGGTAGAAAACAGTGTTCGCGTGGAATTGTATAATAATATGATTGCCAATGACCGTTTTGGCATCAAAAGAGACAAAGGAAAACCGGAGGATAGCCGCTCTAAATTTTACAACACCTATTACTACGGGTATTCCCAACAAGCGGTTGACCAATTTCAGCCCAGCGACGAAATTATTGCAGGTATTGATGACATTATTGGAACAAAGGCAGGGGAAAATGATCCTAAATTTGTAAACTATCCGCTCGATACCGATATGTATAATGCGGATTTTGACACCAGATGGGATTTTCATCTTCAACCCGACTCACCTGCTTTGAATAAAGGCAAAACAGATTTCACAAGGCATTTTGCAGATGGAATAGTTGTAAATGGCATTACCTATAAATCACCTGCGCCTGCCAACTATATTGGAGCTTTTGGAACGAAGTGATTTTCGTAGGGATGTAGCCACAGGGAATAATGTTACAGGGCAAATTCATACTTCTGAGTTGATAATCTTTTAAAACAGCTGCCATGAGAAAACAGATATTACGTATTTTAATGGTTCTGCTAATAGCACAGCCTGTATTTACAGGCCATGCCCAAAGCAGAAAAGAGAAAAGGCAACAGGCCAGACACCAGACCAGCTATGAAGGGAAAACCCTTTCCGGAAGTCAGCTCCCGGTGTTAATGCCCTACAACCGCTGGATTGATCCGGCAGGCGAACAAATCTATTTTGGCGATGCCGAACTCGAAAACCACGCATTGGATTGTGCAATCTCGCCCGACAGAAAATGGATAGCTGTTGAAGGACGCTACTCAATTGTGATGCTTTCACCGGAGACGCATCAGATTGTTAAACGGGTTACGCTACAGAACCTCCTTAATGAAAACATGACGAACACCTTTTCGGGAATCAGTTGGCGAAAAACCGGCAATGATTACGAATTGTACTGGAGCGCTGCGGGCAACAACAAATCCTACGTAATAAAAGCACTTTGGAACGGCCACAATTTAAAACTGAAAGATACCTTTGAATTCAATGCCATTGAGCCGGCCCGAACTGCGCTTCCCAACGAAGTAGTGGTAACCGATGAAAATGGGACGGCTTTTTTTTACGTGGTGTTAAATGGAAATAATCTGCTGGTAAAACGAAATGCCGATACCGGTGAAACAATATGGTCGGTGGCAACAGGAGTGGCACCTTATGGAGTGATAAAAGCCGGTGAAAAGATTTATGTGACCAATTGGGCTGGTTCAGTTCCTGAACAAAACGATAAACATGTGGCCGGTGTGCCCTGGGGAGAGGCAAAGGTAGATCCCGAAACCGGCGCAACCCGGGAAGGGACGGTTTCGGTTTTTAATCCTGCCGACGGAACATTGCTCAAAGAAATAGTTGTGGGACTGCACCCGAATGACATTATTTCAAGTCCCGATGAAAATTATATCTACGTGGCCAATGCCAACAGCGATGCTGTTTCGGTAATCAATACGAAAACCGGAGAGGTCTCAGAAACCATATCGGTAAGGTTGGGCAATGAGAAAAATCCCTATTGGGGTGACTCGCCAAACGGACTGGGAATCTCTGGCGATGGTAAAACATTATATGTGGCCAATGGAATGGATAATGCAGTTGCCGTGGTTCAACTGGGGAAAAATGCTTCGGCAGCTTCACAAAACAATGAAAGTATAGTGGCCGGATTTATTCCCACTGGTGCTTATCCGGGAGCTGTTTGTGTTTACAACAACAGGTTGTACATCCCCAACATCGAAGCAGAGGGTTCTCGTCTCCCAACTGTTTCGGAGGAAAAGGGAACTTTGTCGTACAACAGCCACCGGCAGATGGCGTCGGTTTCTATAATTCCGGTACCTGGTAAAAACCAATTGGCAGAATACACCAGACGGGTGGAAAAAACAAATCAATTCTTCAGGATAGCCCTATCTGAAAAGCAGCCTCGAAAAAACAGGACTCCTGTGGCTGTTCCCATCCGCATTGGCGAACCGTCGCTCTTTAAACACGTGGTGTATATTATTAAAGAAAACCGAACCTACGACCAGATACTGGGTGATGTTGCCGAAGGAGACGGGGATCCTTCACTCTGTGTTTTTGGAAAAGAGGTGACGCCCAATACCCATAAAATATGTGATGATTTTTTGCTGCTTGATAATTTTTATGTTTCCGGAAAATCTTCCGCCGAAGGACACCAGTGGACCGACATGGCCATTGTTACCGATTATATTGAAAAAAATGTTCGCAGCTGGTTCCGCAGTTACCCGCATGTGCAGGAAGATGCCTTGGTTTACGCGCCCACAGGTTTTATTTGGGACTACGCATTGCGACATGGAAAAAGCGTACGGATTTACGGTGAAGCCTGCATCCCCGTATTCGATGAGAATGAAACCTGGGAATCGATCTACAACAGATTCCAAAAGGGTGAAAAAACAGAATTTAAAAACACAACAACCATCAGTACCGTATGGGATATTCTAAGTCAGGATTACCCGGGTTACGACAATCATAAATTTCCTGATGTACTTCGGGCACAGGCATTTATTAAAGAATTAAAGGAATATGAAAATCAGGAGGGCGATCAGTGGCCTGAACTGATAATTATAGCATTGCCCAGCGACCATACGGCAGGCACACGTCCCGGGTTTCCCACGCCCAGGGCAATGGTGGCCGACAACGACCTGGCATTGGGGCAAATTCTCGAGGCTATTTCGAAAAGTAAATTCTGGAAAAACACGGCGGTTTTTGTAACCGAAGACGACTCACAGTCCGGGTGGGACCATGTGTCAGCCTATCGAACAGTTGGATTGGTAGCCAGTCCTTACACCAGAATTAAAGAGACCAATCATACCAATTACAACCAGGTTTCAATGATTCGCACCATGGAACAGATTCTTGGATTGCCACCCATGAACATCATGGATGCCACAGCCATGCCCATGTTCGACTGTTTTACGAATGTAGTGGATACCAGCCCGTTTCTTTCTGTTCCGAATGAAATACCGTTGAATGAGATGAATAAAGAGTTGTCGCAACTCAAAGGGAAGGCGCTGCACTACGCGAAAAAAAGCATGCACCCGCAGTTCGATCATGTGGACGCGGGAGACGATGCCCTTTTTAATCGGATTATCTGGTTTGCTACGAACGGTAAGAAACCCTATCCGGCCAGGTACAGCGGGAAAGAGGAGGAGGATGATGATTAAATAATCACCGCAGACATATCTCTCTGTATATGCAGTACCTGCAATTTTCGAGGTGTGGTGTTTGTTCAAATGGTATTTGGTCATCAAATAATTCATTCAACAACGCGCCCAGATGCTCCGAGAACTCCTCACGGACATCTGCCAGCTTTATCTCCCTCTTCTCTTGCTTTGGCGGCTGAAGGTAGAGGGAGGTATTGAAATCCTGCCCAAACAGATTCTTCATCCAGATTACATGAGGAGATATCTGGTTTTCGTTATCATCTCTATTGGTCACCATAAGCGAATAGAGTAACGTTTGAAATATGGCCTTTTTTTTGGCATGTTTGGTGGTATCAAACAGTTCGTCAATGGCACCAATGCGATTATCGCCGCCGCCGGTTTTATAGTCGATGACCCTTATTTCTCCCTCTTTCTCATCCAGCCGGTCAATGTTGCCACCAAGGTTTATCTCCAATCCACCGGGTGTGGAAAAAATCATCTTCATCTGTGCTTCCAGTGCCTTTATGGTGAAGGGTGCTGCCAGTGCTTCCAGTTTGAAGAACCTACGCAGATACCGGAGCAAAACCTCGTAAACCAGTGTGTTTTTTCCCTGAAGGTCAGCAAACAGGTTTGATTTTTGCTTTATAAAAGGCACATTTTCAGCAAATACCTCCTCCAGTCTCTTTTGAATAAGACCGGTATCGGTTAATTTTTGAAGGTCTGCCTCTCTTACGAGCTGGTTTATCAGAGGGGAATAAATCTTTTCTACGGTTTTATGAAAGAGATTCCCAAATGTGCGCGGGTCCAGGTCTTCCGAGATAGCTTCAGGCTCGCGGGCACCTGCCAGATACTTAAAATAAAAGCGTAAGGGACATTCAATATATGTACTCAACGCGCTGGGCGATAAAAACCGTTGGCCGGGTTTCAGATATTGGCTCAGCTGCTGCATCACCTCCCGGTTTTTTAACGGACGAATCTGAAGCTCCTTTTGGGTGGAGGCCGGTTGCACGTAGGTGTTGATCTTTAACGGATGCGGATACTCGTAAAACAACTGATGCAAAAACCGGCTCATCTCACCGGCCTGTTTTTGGGCATTCGACGACGACCACACCAGGGTAACGGTTTTGGCCCGGTGAATGAGGCGGTAAAAGTAATAGGCAAAAATGGAGTCCTGATTATTAATGGTAGGCAGGCCGTAACCGATGCGAAGGTTAAACGGGATGAATGAATTGGGCGGTGCGGTGTGGGGAAATATGCCTTCATTCATGCTCAAAATCGTCAGATGGTCGAAGTCGAGTGCACGGGTCTCTAATATGCCCATCACCTGAAGTCCGCTCAATGGCTCCCCGTTGAAGGGAACGGTTTGAAAATCGGCCAGCTTTTTAAACAGCCGGTGCCAGCTCTCTTTTTCGGGCACCACCTCCTCTCCGGCCAGGATTTCACCCAACCGTTTGATGTTAAGATAGAGATGGTAAATAAACTCCTGCTCAAGAGAGGCCTGCGGCTTACCAACCACACTCTGATAAACCTCAGTTAACGCAGAACTTAGATAAGCAGAGAGTTCACGGGAATTCTTAACAGGTACCAGCAGCGCTTCCAGCAGCGGGTTGTGAGGGAGTTGTTCCTTTTCGATGAAAATCTGGTTGCCTTTAATAAGGTCTTCCAGAAGCTGTGTGCCCTCCTCTTTTAATATTCCCCGGATGTATTGATGTCGCAAAAGTCCTGTAAGATGACGATGGTAAAACCACACCTTCCCCTGGCGGGTAATTCGCGTAGAGCGCTGCAACAGCATAAGTGCCTCCAGCAAACCGTAGGCGGGTGTGTTTTTCAGTGGATATCCCAGCGTTACATTTATCTTGCCCCATCGCGGAGGCACTGCATGAATGGCAGGCAACAGCAGAGACTCGTCGGCCAGCACCAGGGCGGTGCGGGTAGCCTGGCCGGTTTCATCTGTCTGGGCCTGACTCTCCAAAAAAGCTCCGGCTATCTGCGTTTGCGCCAGGTCGTTAGCGGCCGTTGCAAGGGTGATTTCCGGGAGGGAAGCCGGAAGTGGATTTTCCCAGTCGGACGGCATGGGAAAGTCATTGAGATTGATCACGATAAACCGGGCAGCCTCGTGCTGAATGGCCGTCGCATTGGGTAGCCGGTTTTTTTGAACCACCCACTCGGGATAGTCCCAAAAAAAGGAGGCTTGTTGTTTTATTTTCAGATGATTAAATAATACTTTCTCGCATTTGTTGAGAGCATTGAAGCCGGCGAAAACTACCCGTTTATACCTTAGTTCCGGCAGTGTTCGGTCTTTTATCTTTTGAGCTACGCTTCGGTACAGTTTTCCCTCATAAGCCTCATTGGCGGAATCTAACGCCGCGTTAAAAGTAGCATAGAGTTGGGGCAGCTTTTCCCAGATTTTCAGGAACGAATTTTGCAGCCCGGAATATTTTTTCGGATTAAAGGTGCTCCAAAAGGTGCGGATGGCCTCAATTTGTTCGGTAGAAAGATGGCTGAAATCGTCTTCGAGTGCCTTAAGTTCGGCCAGATTGCGAAATATACTGCCGGCATCTGCCAGATACTTGTCGATGTCGTCAAAATCGGAGAGACACATCTCTCCCCAGGGAATGAACTCATCCAATGACATGGATGGGTCAATCACCTGTTTGTAAGCTTCATAGAGCTTAAATATCAGGCTTATGTTGTCGCTTACCGGCTGTGGTTCCAACTCCGCAAAAAAGTCGCTGATGGTCATAATTCTCGGCGACCAGATGGGATTGGTAGTTTGATCACTCAGGTGTTTGCGAAAGAAAACGCCCGCACGCTGGCTGGGAAAGACAAAACAAAAGTCTGAGATCTCTGTTAGATGATTTTTAAGGTGATATTGGGCCAGTTGTTCTAAAAAAAACGGCATGTTGCTTAAATATTTTAGTCAAATATAAGGAATTGTGCGAACAGGCTCTTCTTATCCCAAATATTTAGGCAGGAATGAAAATTTATTTTAACTTTGAATAAAACGGGAAATATATCTCATTAATATGGACGAATTTTCATTTGTTGGAAATAGCGATATTCAAGCCATTGAACAACTTTACAAAGACTACCTGGAAGACCCGGCGACGGTAGAGCCTGGTATGCGTAACTTTTTCAGAGGATTTTATTTTGCACTCAAAAATTTTGACGGTGCCACCGCAGGTTTGGTCAGTAAAGAGTTTAATGTGATTAACCTCATACATGGCTACCGACAACGGGGACACCTGTTTACAGCAACCAATCCGGTACGTGCCCGGCGTAAATATTTCCCCACCCTCGATCTCGAAAATTTCGGACTTTCCGAAAAAGATTTGGATACCGTATTCCATGCCGGCGAAGATATTGGCCTGGGACCTGTGCCGTTGCGCCAGATAGTTGAGCACCTTCACCAGACTTATTGCGGCTCAGTGGGTGCCGAGTATCTTTACATTCAGCAACCCGAACAAATTTCGTGGTTAAAAGAGAAGATGGAGAGTACGCGCAATACCCCTCATTACGATGCTGAAAAGAAGAAAAGAATATACCACAGTCTGAAGGAGGCGGTTGCTTTTGAATCTTTCATCCATAAAAAGTTTGTAGGGCAAAAGCGCTTTTCATTAGAAGGTTCCGAAGTTATTATACCCGGCATAGATGCACTTATGGAGAAGGGTGCCGAGTTTGGTGCCAAAGAATTTATGATTGGGATGGCACACCGGGGACGTCTCAACATTCTTTCCAATGTTTTAAAGAAACCTCTGCATAACATTTTTACCGAATTTAAAGGCGATCAGTATGACGGCAACATATCGCTGGGCGATGTAAAATACCATCTGGGTTACGACAACGACATCACAACCCCTGCCGGCGCAAAGGTGAGGGTTAGTCTGGTGCCCAATCCATCTCATCTTGAATCGCCCACCCCTGTAATTGAGGGACTTGCGCGTGCTACCGTCGATCGCCGGTACAAAGGCGATTACGACAGTGTAGTACCCATTGTCATACATGGCGATGCAGCCATTGCTGCCCAGGGTGTGGTTTACGAGGTGGTGCAGATGTCGCGGCTGCCGGGATACAAAGCTGGAGGGTCCATTCATATCGTCATCAACAATCAGGTAGGATTTACCACCAATTATCTGGAGGCGCGCTCCAGTACCTACAGCACCGATGTGGCGAAGGTTACACGAAGCCCTGTGTTTCATATAAATGGTGACGATGCCGAGGCGATGGTTTACGCACTCGAACTGGCTATGGAGTATCGCCAACGGTTTAACACCGATGTGTTTATAGATTTATTGTCCTACCGCAAATATGGACACAACGAAGGTGATGAGCCCCGGTTTACCCAACCTACACTTTATAAAGCCATTGCCTCGCATCCCAATCCGGGCGAAGTTTATGCACGCCGGCTGATTGAGGAAAAGGTGCTTACCCAAAATGATGTTGTTAAATTTCAGGAAGAGTACCATCAGTTTCAGGAAGATGAATTTGCCAAGAGTGCCGGTGTCAATAAGATATATATCAAGCGATTTTTGAGCAATTTGTGGAAAGATTATCGTCATGCCACAGCCGACGACTTTCTCACCTCTCCGGCAACAGGAGTGCCCAAAAAGCAGCTGATAAAACTGGCTGAGGGCATTAACCGTTTGCCAGCCGATAAAAAATTCTTCCGGAAGATAGAAAAGATTGTGGAAGATCGGCAAAAGATGGTAAAAGAGAATCGTTTAGACTGGGCCATGGGTGAGCTTTTGGCATACGCCAGTCTAATGGTTGAGGGGCATCCCCTGCGCCTCAGCGGACAAGACTCGGAGCGGGGCACCTTTGCCCACCGTCATGCCAGTTTTACACTGGAGGACATGGACGAGCGGTACAAACCCATGCAGCACCTTGATCCTAAACAGGCCCCGTTTAATATATACAACTCCCCGCTTTCCGAATATGGTGTTTTGGGATTTGAGTATGGCTATGCTCTGGGGACTCCCAACGGACTCAATATTTGGGAGGCTCAGTTTGGTGACTTTATTAATGCCGCCCAGATAGTGGTTGATCAGTACGTCAGTTCGGCCGAGGAAAAGTGGGGGCTGATGAACGGACTCGTCCTTCTTTTGCCACATGGATTCGAGGGACAGGGGCCTGAGCACTCCAGCGCCCGGGTGGAGCGCTTTTTAAACCTGGCAGCCGGTAACAATATGCAGATTCTTAACTGCTCTACACCGGCCAACTTTTTCCATGCTTTACGCCGGCAACTGAAACAACCCTTTCGAATTCCCATGGTGGTGTTTACCCCCAAAAGTCTGTTGCGTCACCCGCGTTGCACATCCACGTTGGAGGAACTTGCCGAAGGCAGCTTTAACGAGGTGATTGACGATGCTTTGACCGATCCGGAATCTGTAAAAAGGATCGTACTGTGCTCGGGTAAAATTTATTACGATTTACTGGCGCGTAAGGAAGAGCTTCAGGCACGCGATGTGGCACTTATCCGGGTAGAGCAATTGCACCCCCTTCCAAAAAAACAGATAAAGGAGGTGCTTAAGCGCTATCCCAATGCATTGCTAAATCTTTGGGTTCAGGAAGAGCCCGAGAATATGGGTGCCTGGTATTATATGCAAAATCAGTTGCCCCATCTGCATCTGGTGCCTGTTGCACGGCTGGCCAGCGGAAGCCCTGCCACAGGCTTAAGCGGACTTCATCTAATCGGACAGAAGGAGATCGTCGATAAGGTATTCAAAAAATGCCATTGTGAGCTTAAGCTCGATTATTGCGGTTTGCAATGCGTAGAGGGCAAAACCAGAGCCGAAATATTAAAACAGCATAAATATTTTGAAGCACCGCAACGATTCTCTATTTAGCAGATATAAATCAATAATAAAATGATAGACGTAAAAATACCCACTCCAGGTGAATCCATTACAGAAGTTGAAATAGCATCCTGGCTGGTCTCCGATGGTGACCTTGTGCAAGAAGATCAGGAACTGGCTGAGATAGAATCCGACAAAGCCACCCTTATGTTGCGTGCACCTGAGAGTGGCAGAATATCTATTAAACTGGAGGCTGGAGAAACGGTAAAAGTAGGTGCTGTGGCCTGTCAGATAGACACCTCGGTGGAAGTGCCCGCTCCTGCAACTACTCCTGCCACTGCAGTATCAGCCTCCTCCACGGAGACAGGGAAGATAGAGAGAGATAAAGAGAGTAGTGAAGTCGCAAAAGAGATCCCCGCAACCCGTCCAAAAGAGGAGAATGTTCCTGTGGCTGCAGAAGCAGAACCATCCCGGGCGGAAGAAAAAAAAGCAGTGGATGAAGCCTATCCCGATGTGAAGATGACCCCCCTGGCACGGGAAAAAATGAAGGCTGCCGGTCTTTCGGTTGATGAGGTGATAAAAGGTCTTAAACGACTCACCTCCGGTAATATCGATGCATTGCTTTCGGTTCCCACAAACGCTTTGAATGTGCCGGATTCGCCGGGGGAAAGAAAAGAGGAGCGGACAAAGATGAGCCAGCTTCGTAAAAAGTTGAGCCAGCGATTGGTAAAAGTAAAAAACGAAACCGCTATGCTCACCACCTTCAATGAGGTGGATATGTCGGAAGTGATGGCAATTCGTAAGAAGTATCAGGAGGATTTTGTTAAAAAACACGGCATTAAGCTGGGCTTCATGTCGTTTTTTATGAAAGCGTCGGCTTTTGCCCTTAAAATGCGACCTGCGGTCAACAGCATGATGGACGGTGAAGAGATTGTTTTTCCCAATTATGCAGATATATCCATCGCGGTGCAAACGCCTAAGGGACTGATGGTTCCCGTAATTCGAAATGTGGATTCACTCTCACTGCCCGCCATCGAGGCGCAGTTAAGCGCTCTGGCAGGCAAGGCCCGATCGGGTAGAATATCATTGGAGGAGATGACAGGCGGTACCTTTACCATTACCAATGGCGGTATATTTGGTTCTATGTTGTCAACTCCGCTTATCAATCCCCCGCAATCGGCCATTCTGGGTATGCATAATATTATTGAGCGCCCCGTGGCCATCACTGGAAGGGTGGAGATAAGACCCATGATGTATGTGGCATTGAGCTACGATCACCGCCTCATTGACGGGAAAGATTCCGTCGGCTTTTTAATGGATTTGAAGAAGATGTTGGAAGAACCGTTATTGCTGCTCAGCGGTGGAGAGGATGCTATGCGACAACTGCTTGATATTTAATGTGTTATTTCTACCTGCCTCCTAACCACCGGCAGGCAGGCTCAATTCAATCCCCCGGCCACCATAGGCTTGCCGAAGGCGCTGCGGGAGTTTATCCAGATTAGGATTACCTGAGCCGATCCAGCGATCGCACCAGAGCCTCGTCTTTTCCAATGGCTTTTATGGCCATAATAGTGAGTATTAAGGCGATTAAAGGCAACACCAGGGGCCAGTTAAAAGAGACATCGGCAGCACCCAACTCTTTGGCAGTGGCTTTAGCCATATAAAAAATTAACCCCGAGAGGCCTGCCAGTAAACCCAGGTTAAGGGCACAAAGGCGTATCTGAAAGATTCGTTTTTTATATAAGAACAAAGTCACCAGTGGAACCAGTGTAGTGAGAGTTGTGAGTATCGAAATGGCCCAGGCTGGCAGTACCATTTGAGGCTGACTGCCGGCTTCAAGCTGATAAACGCCTCTCCACCACAATTGGTATAGTGTTTGGTCGCCGGCCATTTCGGCCAGGGTTAAAAAAAAGAGACTTCCGGTGAGCAAGGCTGCCAATAATAGATAGACAGTTTGAATGCGTTGTATCATGATTCTTTTATTTTTGATGCAAAACTAAGAATTTTTATTATTTTTGGGAGAAGGTTTAAGTTTAGACCCTGTGATAAAATCCAACAACCCCGTTATTCATGAAAAAGATTGAAGCTTCCGAATTGATTTTAAACGACGATGGATCCGTTTTTCACCTGCACATTAAGCCGGGGGAGTTAGCCCGCAACGTTATATTGGTGGGCGATCCGGGAAGGGTAGAGACAGTAGCCGGATTTTTTGATTTGGTGACCTCTTCAGCTGCCAATCGTGAGTTTGTCTCTGCAACAGGAACCTATCAGGGACAGCAGTTTACAGTTTTATCCACCGGTATTGGTACCGATAACATCGATATTGTAATCAATGAGCTGGATGCTCTGGTGAATGTGGATTTTGACGAACGCACCATACGTGAGCAAAAAACCTCGCTTAATATTATTCGCATAGGCACTTCGGGCTCTCTTCAGGCCGATTTGCCCGTGGACACCTGGTTGTTGAGCCGGAAAGCCATAGGGTTCGACGGATTGCTTAATTTCTACGACAATATTCAAAAGGTTACTGACCCGGGTTTTGAGGAGGCTTTTATAAAACATATGAATTGGTCGTCCAGACTGGCAACACCTTATGTGGCAAATGCCGACCCTGCTTTAGTGGCGCTCCTTTCAGGTAAGCCGGTGCAATGTGGCATTACCATATCTGCCCCCGGCTTTTATGGCCCACAGGGGCGGGTGATACGGTTGCCGCTGAACCAGGCCGACATTAATCAACGTATTTCGGACTTCAGGTACGATGGTTATCGCATCACCAATTACGAGATGGAGTGTTCGGCCATTTATGGATTATCTGCACTTTTGGGGCACCAGGCTGCCACGATTTGTGCCATCATCGCCAATCGCCAGGCGGGCACCTACAGCAAAGATTATAAACCGGTTGTAAAAAATCTGATTCAATTTGTTTTGAATCGCTTGAGTGAATAGTTTTTTGGTCAGCTATGAAAAAGGAGCGAATAAATGCACTTATCACCCTGTTGGATGATCCCAGCGATGAGATATTCAATTCGGTTGAACTGGAGTTGCTGAAGGAGGAGGTTGTTATTGTACCTCAACTGGAGCTTGCCTGGGAATCGACCCACGACGATAGGTGTCAGCAGCGCATAGAGAATATTATCCACTCGCTTCAATTGAAAGATGTAACCAGCCGATTGAGGAAATGGGCCGCCACGCCAAACCGGAAACTTTTGGAGGGTGCCTGGCTGATAGCTCGTTATCAATATCCCGAATTGAGACTGGAAGAGGTGACCCAAACAATCGATGTTCTTAGAAAAGACATCTGGCTGGAACTCAACGAGCACCTTACACCGCTTGAAAAGGTGCGCATCATAAACCATATCCTTTTTGATGTGCATGGTTTTTCGCGGAACAGCGGTAATCCCACAAGCCCTCAAAATTCATTTATTTGTGATGTGCTTGACACCAAACGGGGCAACCCCATCTCATTATCTGTTGTTTATTCGGTGATTGCTCAACGTTTGGGGCTGCCGATATATGGTGTTAATCTGCCTAAAAATTTCCTTTTAGCATGGGTGGATCATACTGCCCTTCGCAATAGTGAATCCCTTTTCCCGGCCTCCTCGGTCTTGTTTTATATCAATCCCATCAACAAGGGAACGGTGATGGGACGCAGGGAAATTGAATTTTTTATAAAAAAGCAGAAACTCGAATACCATCCTTCCTATTACACACCTTGCTCCGATATGGACGTTATACGTCGCATGTTTAGAAACTTGTTGCTGGCCTATGAAAGTATGGGGCAAACAGATAAAAGTAAGGAAATACGGATGTTTTTGGCCATTTTGGATGAATGAAATAACCTAAATATGACTGAACCGTTTAAGGGGCTCGAACCCGCCGCTGTGTGGCACTATTTTGCACAAATATGTGCCGTGCCCCGGCCATCGAAGCAGGAAGATAAGATGATTGCTTTCCTCATGGATTTTGCCAGTGCCCAAAAGTTGGAAGTACGTCGGGATAAGGTGGGTAATGTTTTAATGGTGAAAGCGGCCACCCCCGGCATGGAAAAATTACAAACGGTGGTGTTACAATCGCATATTGATATGGTGGGAGAGAAGAACAGCGATAAGCAGCATGATTTTTACAACGACCCCATTGAACCTGTCATTGAGAACGGCTGGGTGAAGGCAAAAGGCACCACCCTGGGTGCCGACGACGGCATTGGGATAGCTGCTCAGCTGGCTCTGCTGGCCTCCAAAGAGGTGCCACACGGGCCACTTGAATGCCTTTTTACGGTGGATGAGGAGACTGGCCTCACCGGAGCCTTTAATCTTGAAGAGGGCTTTTTTGAAGGGCGCACTTTGTTAAATCTCGATTCGGAAGACGAAGGCGAGCTCTTTATCGGCTGCGCCGGTGGTGTTGATACCCTTGCCCGGTTCGATATCCTGCTTGAACCCACGCCCGACGGAGCTCAGGTGGGCATTGAACTTAAAGTATCGGGGTTAAAAGGTGGGCACTCGGGCGATGACATCCATAAAGGGCTGGGAAATGCCAATAAAATACTGGTGAGGATTTTGTGGGATTTGGCCCGGCGTTACAACTTGAGACTCTCACAAATTGAAGGAGGTAACCTGCGTAACGCCATTGCACGTGAGGCCCGGGCAATGGGTTCCATTCCTTCGCGTTTTAAAGAGGAGGTGCGTGCAGCCTTTAACCTGTTTGTGCAGGATGTGGAGCAGGAGCTGCAACATACCGATCCTCAGGTGCAACTCACACTGGGATCGGCCAATGTTCCCGAAATGGTTTATACCAAAGCATTTCAGTTTAACCTGCTCAATGCACTCTACGCCTGTCCGCACGGAGTAATCGCCATGAGTCATCAGATAAAGGATTTGGTGGAGACCTCTACCAATCTGGCTTCTGTAAAGAAAGAGGGCAATCGTATTGTGGTTACCACCAGTCAGCGCAGTTCGGTGGAGAGCTCTAAGACAGATTTAGCCAACCGGATAAGAAGCCTCTTTGAACTGGCCGGAGCTGAAGTGGAGCACTCGGACGGATACCCCGGCTGGGCGCCCAACATGGATTCACCCTTGCTGGATATTGCGGTGGCGTCCTACCGTCGTCTCTTTAACCAACAACCCCAGGTAAAGGCCATTCACGCGGGACTGGAGTGCGGATTATTTCTCCAAAAATACCCCCATCTGGATATGCTTTCAATCGGACCTACCATAAAAGGCGCACATTCGCCCGACGAGCGGTTAGAAATTGAAACGGTAAAGAAATTTTGGGATCATCTTCTGGATATTTTGAAGAATATAGGTACCGGGCAATAGGCGTCAGGAGCTTTTTGGCTTCGGGGGTCAGGTGAACGAAGCTCAATCCGGCAGCTGCCCGATAAAGGGAAAAGTAAACGGTGAACGGCCGCCTGGTGCCTGGTGCCAACTTCCTACCCAAAGACCCTTAAAGTTTTTTTCCTTCTAAAACTTCTCCTTTATCCGAGAGCCTTATTAAATATCTGTAAAGTTCATGGTCTCTTACAATGCATTCATATTCGTTTTTAGATAAGCTGTTTATCCATACCACACTCATGATCTCTCCTTTTGTATTAAGTATATTTCTTAATGGCTGGGGAAGTTTACTCTGATGAAGATTTACCTTAAATTCCAGAAGTTTTCCTGTGGTATCGAATGTGGCTATATGTTCACAGTTATTCTTGTAGAAGATAGCTTCGAAAAAATTATCCTTTTCATACCAATCAACATGGCGGGCATCGGGAAACTCTTTGTTCAATGCTTCAAGACAGACATAAGGGGGTAAAAAGTTGCGTCTCTCAAACAATTTTCTAAAAAAAATATCCATTATAGTTGGAATGAGCTCTATGTAATGACTTGGAAAAAGCAAAAAGTAACGAGTCAGGAGCGAAGAAATTTTTCGTTGTAAAGATACATCACACGGGTTCGGGCCCTTTTCAGGCGCATTTTTGCCGCATCTTCACTAACCCTCAAGGCCACGCCTATCTGTTTCATTGATAAATTGTCCCTGTATTTCATTAGCAATAAAGCTTTTTCTTCGGGATGGATTAATTCCAGAATGACCAACAGATTTTCGTAATTTATGGCACGGATATCTTCTTCCGATTCATCGATTACTTCAGGCAATTTATGTTCCTGGTCCCAATTGGGATAGTGAAGTTTTTTTCGCTCTCTTAAGTAATCAATGCAGTGATTGTAAGTTATTGCATATAACCATGATGAGAAGGAAGACTGACTTTTAAACGAAGGCAGTTTCTCGAATGTTTTTGAAAAGATATCCTCAGCAAGGTCTTCGGCTATGCTTTTGTCCTTTACAAAGCTAAAGCATCTGTTTAATACCTTAGAATAATATCTGTTGTACAGAACTTCAAAGTATTTTGAAGAGCCATCACTTTTAATCCTTTCAATTAATTCATAATCCTTTAACAAAGATAGATCGTCCCTGTTCATTGGCCATTTCAATAATGATGTAAAGTTAATAATCTCTCTTGTCACTTACAATCCTGTAACCGATAAGTGTTGGTAAGTTATGGATAAGTCCACAGTAATCTTGAAAAATAAATCTGTTTTTCGTGTTACTTCGTTACAACTTTTCGTCATAATACCGAATTTTAATTAAACCAGGATGTAGCACTTAATCAGACTTAAACTCTCAGGCATCAACTTCCAGAGGAAGTGGTCCAAATCAGATTATTTAAACTATTGAAACAGAAATGAAAAACAAATTTTTTATTGGCCTAATGGCTATCGGATTTTCAGCTATGTTGCTGACAAGTTGTGCAAAAGCTCCTCAGGCTGAAATTGATGCAGCTACTGCTGCCATTGATGAAGCCAAAGCAGCCGGAGCTGATATTTATCAGCATGATAATTACGTGGCACTCAATGACTCTTTAAAAGGAGTTATGGTTACCATTGAAGCGCAAAAATCGAAGTTTATAAAAGACTACTCACCGGCTAAAGAACAATTAGCAGGTATAACTGCGCTTGCGCAGGAAGTTTGGCAGCAAACCGAATCCCGTAAACAAGAGATGCAGGTTCAAATCGTCGATGCCGTTACAGAGGTTAAAGCGATGATTGAGACAGATAGGCAATTGCTACTTCAAGCGCCCAAAGGTAAAGAGGGAACTGCTGCACTTTTGGCTATTGCTGGTGAGCTTGACCTGTTGGAAGGTACTGTTCAGGAAGTTAATCAAATGGTTGAAAATGGTGATTATATGGACGCATTTGATAAAATTAGTGCCGCCAGGGAAAAAACCGCTTTCATTAACACCGAACTATCAGATGCGATTTCCAAATACAAAGGAAACGTTAAAATCAAAAGAGGATAAATGTTGAATCGGATAACTGCACGAATGGTTTGAAAAAATTCCCCGGTTGAGTAACAGCCGGGGTTTTTTTACGAATATCAATTGATTGACTAATCCTGGCAATTAGCATCAACGCGTAGAAGCATGAGAAAGATAAAATCGTATATGGATATGCAAAGGGGCATTTTATATGGCTTTATTATTGTTTTGGTTTAAGTTTATTCACCCTCGTTTTTATATCGTTGAATAAAAAACTACCATAATAGTTGACCTCAGTCTGAAAGAATCAGATAAACCAGATAAATAACATATGTGAGAACAAAAATGGAGGCCTCCCATCTGTCCAGTCTGTATCTTTTGCCGCTGAACATAAACACTAATAATCCAATCGTGGCAGCTATTAAAAGCAGAATGTCAATATTAAAGGATTTGTTGTAGCTTATAGGTGAAATAGTGGCGCTCAAACCAAGGATTAAAAAGACATTGAAGATATTTGAACCTATCACGTTTCCTATGGCAATGTCGCTTTTTTTTCGCCATGCTGCCACCAGTGAGGTGGTTAGTTCTGGCAACGAGGTGCCTGCCGATACTACCGTGAGTGCAATTAGCTTCTCACTGATACCCAAAGTCTGAGCAATCTTTATTGTGTTGTCAACCACTAATTTGCTGCCTGCAACTAAAGCGATCAATCCAATAATTATAAGCATGAAAGCAACAAGCGGTTTATAAATCTTACCATCTGTCTCTACAGGAATCTGGTTGCTTTTCATGTTCCTGAAGATGTAAATCATGAAGCCAAGAAAGAACAGTAATAAGATTACCCCCTCGTTCCTGCTTATAGAATATGATTCCTTTGAAGATAAGTTCAGATAGGCAAACGATATTATAGATATGGCTGCGATCAGGGAAAACGGAATTTCATTCCGGACGGTTTTTATTTGAACCGAAATAGGGAATATAACACCGGTAACTCCCAGGATAAATAAAAGATTAAACAGGTTGCTCCCGATTATATTTCCAAGGGTTACATCATTATAGCCCCGTATCGACGATAGGATATTTACCACCAACTCAGGCGCGGATGTACCAAAAGCAACAATGGTAAGTCCTATGGTTAGTTCAGATACATTATATCTTTTGGCCAGAGACACGGAACCGTTTACAAGCCAGTTGGCTCCTTTAATGAGTAGAAAAAAACCAACAGCAAACAGAAATAATTGTATAACCATAAAAACTCATTTCAATTTAGACGGAATGAGCGTTTTAAGTAACTAACTTTTTGAGCGTTTGTTTTACTGATGTCTTTAATCAGTAAACTTTTGGCGCCACAACTTGAGCAGCCGCTGCCACATGCGCCGGCGGAGTTTTTGGAAAAGAGGGTTTTCCAAAACGAATAAAGGGCATAGGCTATGGCTCCCATTACTGTAGTCCAGGTAAGAATTTCTTGTATCATAGCTAAAAAATTAATCCGCCAACCTGGTAAACCAGAAATGAAAGCAACCAGGCCAGAGCGGTGGTGTAAAATATGGTAAAAGCTGCCCATTTCCATGAGCCAGCCTCTTTTTTAATGGCAGCAACCACGGCGATGCACGGAAAATAAATAAGTGTAAAAATCAGAAACGAAAGAGCTGCCCGGGGTGTAAAAATCTTTGTTCCGTCGGGATAGGTATCGGTTTGTATTTTCTCGATTAGATGCGTGTTTCCGCCCGAACTCTTTTCTTCAGCCTGGTAAAGCACCGACATGGTACTTACCACAATCTCTTTGGCCGCAATTCCACTCAACAAACTAACCCCCATCTTCCAGTCAAATCCCAGAGGACGGATGGCAGGTTCAATGGCTTTACCCAATGAACCTATATAGCTGCCTTCGTGTCGTATCTTTTCTTCCAATTCGGTCAGCTCTGTCAAACTGTCAGTTAAGGTTGATAGAACTATTGGAGCAACAGCCGCCTGTTTTTCAAATTGCTTCAGTTGCGTGGTTAACTCATTTTTCTGAAGTTCAATGGCTCTGGTTTGTTCATTCGATCGCGGATAATAACCCAAAAACCAAATAATTATGGAGGCTATTAAGATAACGCCACCCATCTTTTGCAAATATTGTTGCCCCTTGTGCCACATGTGCCGGGTGGTGCTTTTAAGGGTGGGCAGCCGATAGGGAGGCAGCTCCATGACAAAGGGTACATTGTTCTTTTTGAAAAGAAATCGCTTGAATATTTTTGCAATAATTGCTGCCAGAGCAATGCCTGTTCCATAAAGTAAAAACAGCATCGAACCCGGGTTTTGCGGGAAGAATGCGCCGATTAACAGTATGTAAACGGGCAACCGCGCACTGCACGACATCAGCGGGTTAATCAGGATGGTGAGTAACCGGCTGTTGCGATCCTCAATGGTGCGGGTGGACATAATGGCCGGCACATTGCAGCCAAAGCCCATGATAAGCGGAATAAACGATTTGCCATGCAGCCCTATTTTATGCATCACCTTATCCATAATAAAAGCGGCGCGGGCCATATAGCCCGTATCCTCCATAAACGAAATGCAGAAAAAGAGTATAAGAATATTAGGCAAAAAAACAATAACGCCGCCTACGCCCCCCAAGATGCCATCCACAATCAGGTCGGTGAAAGGCCCCGGGGTCATGATGCCGGCGGTGAACCGCGACAGGGCGGTAACGCCTTTTTCTATCCAGTTCATGGGATATTGACCCAACTGAAAAGTAGCCTGAAACATGAGCCACATGAAAAAGAAAAAAATGGGAAAGCCGAACAGGCGGTGGGTTAAAAAAGCATCAATGGCGTCGGTTTTACGCCTTCTTTTTCTTGGATTCTCGCGGAAAGTCTCCCTTAATGCCCCTGCAATAAAACCGTAGCGGGCATCGGTAATCAAGGTCTCGGTATCCTCGCCCAAACTTTGCTCCACATTTTTTATTTCCCTGTCCACCTGGGCAGACAGGGATTTGTACTCTTGCTTATCAGAGAGCTGTTCTTGAAATACGGTGTCCTTTTCCAGTAATTTAATGGCTAAAAACCGTGGTGAAAGTTTGCTGGTAAGCTCGGGGAATCCAGCAATTGACTCTTCCAGTTGATTTAGGCTTTGTCCGAGTACGGTTCCGTAGTTGATTTTAACCTGCCGTGATTCGGGAGCACGGTCTTCATAAACATCAATTACCTTCTGAAACAGCTCCTGAATTCCCTTTCCTTTGGCTCCCACTGTAGGTACAAAGGGAATTCCCAGCATTTTACCCAGTTGCCCGAAATTAAGCCGGTTGCCTTTTCTGGTTAATTCATCAAACATGTTAAGTGCCACCACGGTGCGCACATCCATGTCGATAAGCTGTGTGGTGAGATATAAATTACGCTCAATATTAGAGCCATCTACCACATTGATAATGATGTCGGGAGTTTGCCGGCTGATGTGCTCCCTTACATAAACCTCTTCGGGACTGTAGGCGGAGAGGGAATAGGTGCCTGGCAAATCCGACACTTTGAGAGTGTAACCATTATGGTGAAAAACGCCGGTTTTCACATCAATGGTAACACCGCTGTAGTTCCCTACATGCTCGTTGGCTCCGCTGGCGAAGTTAAAAATGGTGGTTTTGCCGCAGTTGGGATTTCCCACCAGTGCTACGTTAATGGTTTTGCTGCGTTTAAGGGCTGTTCGCGTGAGCAGTTCATCGGAACCAAATACTGTACCTACTCTTCTTCTTCGCCTCCTATGTTCAGGGGTTGTACTTGTGAGCGGCTCATCGGAGCTTGTATCATTAAACGGTTGCGATTGTGCTTTAATTTGGCGATCCTCATCCCTGGCAACAACCTCCACCATAGCAGCTTCGGCGCGCCTGAGCGAGACCTTATAATCAATAATCTGATATTCAATGGGGTCCTTGAGCGGTGCATTTTTAATAACTTCAACATTCTTTCCTCTGATGAAGCCCATTTCAATAATGCGCTTCCTAAAGGCACCATGCCCCTTAACCTTTACAATTACCCCTTCCTGTCCGCTGGTTAGATCAGCTAAATTCATAAGTGAATTATCGATTGTTTATTACCCCTGACGGGTACTTTTATTAAAGTGGTCAAAATTAATTAATACAAATCTCATCAACAATCCCAACAAATAGGGGTTTATTGTTGTTTTTATGGTAAGCTTTTTGTAATATAGTGTTTGTGATATTAAATTAATACAGAGCATCATGGATTTTTCCGGCACATTTGAAGATTTTCAGGAGGTCCTTCGCACTTCGGGTGTAGAGGTTCAGGTGATGGAACGCGAGGTGAGCCTTGATGTCCAAATGGCCTATTTGCAATTATCGAAACAAGTGAGGGAACATATAGATTCTGAAGTGATTTTTGCAGGAAGGTATGAGCTTTGGGAAGATTACTATTCTTCTATCGAGAATAAACGAAAAAGACTGGTTGGGTTGGCCTCTCTGGGCACACCACAGGCCATCAGGTTGTTGCAAAGTTACCAGCCACTGGCCCTCAGAGAGTTGGACGACTGGGTGTATCTGGCACTTCAGGAATGCAAACTGGTGTTTCAGGCCTCCCTGTTAGACCATCCGCCCATGTTTATCTCTACCGGTTTGGGTGGAAGTGGCCGAATGTTAAGATTCTTTGGAGCACTTTTTTCTGATGGCGCAAAATCTTTCGATGGTTTGCAACAAAGGGTTATTTCGGGCGAGCTCGAATATATGTTTCAACAGTTCGATGGCCGGCTTGAATATTCAGCCTTCTCAGGTTCCTTTGTTACCTATTGGGGGCTTGTGCCCATCGACGTGCAACTTAATCAGCATATTAAAGCAACCATAGAAGAGAGTAACCTGCTGGGAGCATCGCTGAGGCGCGACTTTGTACTTACCAATGTAAAAAAGCTCACACTTCCCGAGCTCAATAAGATTTTTCGGCGAATAAAAACACACAACCACAAGCATTCGTTGCAATAAAAAAACGGAACAACCACAGGCTGTTCCGTTTTTATTTGAAAAATTTTGTGGGAATGAATAACTCACTCTTAACTTTAGCTGTTCAAATCCTCAAAATCCACGTTTGTATATTCTGCTGCGGAGAGTGCGGAGAGTGCTTCGGCAGGTTCAGATTCTTTTCGCATTTCAGTAACGCCTTGCTCCGAACGAATATAGTCCAGAGCTTCCTTTAACCCCTCCGAAAACTTCTCAAAGTCCTCCTTGTAAAGAAAAAGCTTGTGCTTTTGAAACTTAAACCGGCCATCCTCTTCGAATTGTTTTTTACTCTCGGTAATAGTCAGGTAATAATCGTTCTTTCGGGTGGCTTTCACATCAAAAAAATAGGTGCGCCTACCGGCCCTTACCGCTTTTGAAAAGATGTCGTCTCTTTCGTTGTTTTTTTCAAATCCTTCATCTTTTCCTTCATTTTTTTCAAATCCTTCCATCTTTTTATAGTTTTTTTGGGTTGTAAGTTAAGAATTTTAGATTTCCCGGTTCAAATGTGGCAATAATTTTTTGAAATAGCCAGAAATTGGTTACGTAAATTTTTCCATATTGAAAATCATTAACGGCAAAAAAATCAAAAGGTTTCTAAAAGGGGCCTCTTTTTTTGTTTTTATAAAACCTCGTCACAATTAATTATTCAGAGAAACAAATGGATATGCACTTGTAGAGAGCAAAAAAACAACTATTTTTGTCTCCTGATTCAAATAGTAAAACAAAAGTTCATTCACGAATGCTTAGTAGAAGATTGCTCCGTGTAAAGGTGATGCAAACGGTATATGGTTTCCAACAGGGGGGTGAAGGTGACCTCCGGCAGGCCGATAAAAGTTTGTTTCACAGCATCTCTAAATCTTACGAATTATATCACATGCTTCTTTTGTTGATACTGGAGGTTTGTAATTATGCCGAGAAAACCATCGAAAGGGGATTGCAGAAAAATATACCTACTTCGGCCGAGCTCAATCCCAACAGGAGCTTTGTTGATAACAGATTGATTGCGCAGTTGCGAAACAACCGGCAGCTGCTTCATTTTGTGGCTACTACGGGTGTATCCTGGAGTAACCATCCCGAAATGGTGCGTGATATTTATCATGAGGTGATTCATTCCGACATTTACAGCTCCTATTTGGAGTGCGATACCACCTCCTATGAGTCGGATAAAAAGTTTGTGGCAAAGCTCTACGAAAAAGTAATCGGTCAATATGAGCCACTTTATAGCTTTTTGGAGGAACAGAGTATCTTTTGGAACGACGAATCGGAGTTTATTGTTAGCATGGTGATAAAATCCATTAAGGAGTTCAGCCCCGGGGAGGGCGAAGCACAACCTTTGCAAAGTGAGTTTAAAGATGAGGACGACCGGGCTTTTGTGAAAAGTTTGCTGCATAAAGTTGTGGCCAACAGTGGGGAGTACCAGGAGCTGATTAAAAAATTCTCTAAAAACTGGGAACTCGAGCGGGTGGCTTTTATGGATGTGGTAATTATGAAAATTGCCCTGGCAGAAGTGATGGAGTTTCCACAAATCCCTACAAAAGTGACGCTTAACGAATACATCGAAATTGCCAAACACTACTCTACCCCCAAAAGTGGAGTCTTTATCAATGGCATTTTAGATAAAATTATCGAGTCCCTTAAAACCGAGGAGCGCATTATTAAATCGGGCAAAGGCCTGCGTTTGTGAACCGGTGATGAGAAAACGAATGAAATATCTGTTGCTGATGACCCTCTTCTTGAGTTTCTTGGCGGCATGCAGTAGCAAACCCAATGGCCAGAAAGGGAAAAACAGGATAAACAAACCAGCCGACTCCACGCTAATCGGCGGAGTGGCCGATTTTGAAAAGCTGGCTCATAATTTTGGAAAAGTAAAACAGGGAGACGAAGTAAGTGTCCGATTCTATTTTACCAACCAGGGGGAGCAACCTCTGTTAATAGATAATGTAAAGACCGGATGTGGCTGTACAGTGGCTCAATATCCGCACAAACCCGTAAAGCCGGGTGAAAGAAAATATATAGAGGTACTCTTTAATACCCGGGGACGTAAAGGGTTGCAGTACCAGGAGGTGAGCATTCATTGGGCCCAAAAACCTGAAATTATCCGTTTAGTTATTTCGGCTCAGGTTTATGAAAATTAGCTATATTGCCATCGCTATGAATTGAATTTTAAAACCAAAACTAAAACTAAAACTATAGTGTTATGATGAGTCTATTTTTGCAGGCCACCGCACAGGAAGGTGCCCCAAATATGATTATGCAGTTGTTACCATTTCTGCTGATTATTGCGGTCTTTTATTTTTTTATGATCAGACCACAGATGAAAAGACAAAAGGAGCTCCGCAAATATCGCGAAAACCTTAAAAAAGGAGATAAGATTGTGACAACCGGCGGTATTTACGGTAAAGTAGTAGAACTTAAAAGCAATTACCTGGTGGTTGAAATTGCAGATAACGTGAACATCAAAATTGATAAGGCAGGCGTAATTATGGATATGTCGGATGCTGTAAAAAAATAAGCAACAGCTCTCTTAATCGTCTCTTTGGGCTGTGCCGGCCAATGGTTTTTTGTAAATCATTGGCTTTTTTCATCCGAATATGGTAAGATTCGTCCCATGCAGGTGTATGCTAATTTAATAAGCAATGAGGAAGAATGGTTCAGAAAGTAAAGTAGCCAATCAATCCAAAAAGGTGATCGAATGGCTGGTTAAATTGAGGCAAAATGAGAATGTGACCATGTTCTTAATTTTTCTGGTCATTTCAACGGGCTTTTGGTTCCTCAATGCATTACGAAAAGATTACACCACCACACTTACCTATCCTGTTAAGCTGGTTAATATTCCTGCCAACAAGATGTTGCCCAGCGACTTTGACGATGAAATCAGAGTGAAAGTTCATACGGGCGGTTTTGTAATTTTACGTTATCGTTTGAGCAAAGCCTTTTTGCCTCTTATCTTCGATGTTTCCCAAATGAAAACTTGGGAGGGAGCTGGTTTTGCCGGGGTTTTTGTGCCAACCAAGGATGTGCGCAACCGTATTGTGGGGCAACTGTCTCAGGGGATGCAACTTTTAGAGGTGGAACCCGATACGCTTTTTGTGCCCCTGATTACACGAACTTCCCGCAAAGTTCCCGTTGAATTCGGCGGCACTCTTGCTTTTCAGAAGCAGTACAGCCAGAGTGGCCCATTGATAATAACGCCCGATTCCGTGGAGGTAAGCGGCTTGCAAACGCTGGTGGATTCTGTTTCAGTAATTTCTACCATCCCCCTTGAATTAAAGCAACTGGCCGATACCTTTTCAACCACGCTGGCAGTTATATTGCCCGAAGGACTCTCGGTTTTGCCACGAAAAGTGTCGGTGGTGGTTCCCGTTGAACCCTTTACCGAACTTAATTTAAGAATTCCCGTTCAGGTTAAAGGGCTGCCCGATAGTTTGCGAATTAAATTATTCCCGTCCGAGGTTCAGGTATCATTTCATGTGGGGGTCAGTAATTTTGCCAAAATTAACCGCTCACTTTTTAGAGCTATGGTAGATGTCTCTCCTGTATTTTCAGATAACCCACCCTCTCGTCTAAAGGTCAATCTCGATCAGATACCCAAGGAGGTGAAATCGGTCAGATTTTCACCCATATTTGTGGAGTATTTGTTAGAAAAAAAGCGATAAAATGCTTAAAGTTGGTGTAACCGGTGGCATTGGTAGTGGTAAAAGCACCGTTTGTAAAGTGTTTCAGAGTCTGGGGGTGCCTGTTTATTATGCCGATGCACGTGCACGTGAGCTCTCTGAGAACCATCCGGATATTATTTCGGGGTATAAAAAAATGTTGGGCGATGAAGCCTATTTGTCCGATGGTAGCCTGAATCGTTCCTTTGTGGCTTCAAAAATTTTTTCGGATGAACAGCTTTTGAAAAGGGTGAATCAGATGGTGCATCCGGTGGTTCGTAGTGATTTTCTTTCCTGGACCAAACAGTTTGGCGCTCCTTTTGTAATCGAAGAAGCAGCTGTTTTATTTGAGAGCGGCAGTCATCACCATCTCGATAAAATTATATTAGTAACAGCCCCTCTGCACATTCGCATTCAACGGGTAGTAAATCGCGACGGCGTAACTCCCCTTATGGTAAAGCAACGAATGAAAAGGCAATGGAGCGATGCCCAAAAGAAACCACTCAGCGATTATGTTATCCGCAACGATGATCACTCCCTTATAATGCCACAGGTTTTAGAAGTGTATGAGGCTTTAACGCAAAAAATATAAATATGGGATTTTTAGGTTCACTAATAGGATTTGGATTAGGCTGGTGGGTGTTTGGCCCCATTGGCGCACTTATTGGCATGTTTATAGGTGGTCGTACCGGAACTGCAGCCGGTGAGATAGGTGGAGAACGGGTGGTTAAAGGCTCGGCCCGTGATGGGTTCGTAGTCTCTCTGCTGGTGCTTATGGCTGCGGTTATGAAATCGGATGGAAAAGTGTTGCGCTCCGAATTGGATTTTGTAAAAACCTATTTGCGCAATATGTTGGGAAATGCAAAAGCCGCAGATGCCCTGTTGCTGTTGCGCGACATAATGGATAAAAACATTCCCCTTTCAGATGTTTGTCATCAAATAAGAGTGAATGTAAATTACGACAGCCGGGTGCAACTGCTGCACCTCCTCTTTGGTCTGGCTAAATCCGACGGATATTTAAACCCGGTGGAGGTGACTACCATACAATCAATTGCAGGAATGCTGGGTGTTTCAACCGCCGATTATCAGTCGGTACTCCACATGTTTTACGAGAACCCTGAAGCCGCCTATAAAGTACTCGAGGTTTCTCCGCAAGCCACCGATGAGGAGGTAAAAAAGGCCTATCGAAACATGGCTATTCGTTTTCATCCCGATAAAGTGGCCCATCTGGGACCCGAATTCCAGGAGTCGGCTCATGCTAAGTTCTCAAAAGTGAATCAGGCCTATGAGAAAATAAAAAAAGAACGAGGTCTTAATTGATTTGACAGGAGTACAGATGGATTGATCTGTTTCTTGTAAATTACTTTTGTTGATTCGATGTTTATATTATTTTTGCAGCAAATTAATCCCGACAAATATGTTAAAAGGAATATTGGCAATCTCTGGCAAACCCGGACTTTACAAAATGCTCTCCAACACCAAGAACAGCATCATAGTGGAGTCGTTGATCGATGGCAAGCGCATGCCGGCTTATGCTACCTCACGTATCAGTTCACTCGAAGACATCTCTATTTTCACTGAGGATGGAGACGTGAAATTGGGCGATGTTTTTGCACGAATTTTTGCACAGAACATGGAGATATCTCCAAAGTCCGTCTCTGTCACCGAATTGAATCAGGCGTTTCTTCAAATCGTTCCCGACTACGATACGCAAAGGGTGTACACTTCCGATATTAAAAAGGTTTTTTCGTGGTACAACATCCTTAAAACAGAAGGCATTATTTCGGCCGAAGCCATTGAAAAAATGAAAGCCAGCGAAGCAGAGGATACCGATAACACGGAAGGTTCAGAAGAAACCGAACCTGCCCGATAGCGACAAGACACGCCTTAATTTTCCAACACACCGAAAACAAATACCCCCCGAATACAAAAAACATTTTGCCCAAGGATAAAAAACCATTATCTTTGTATCCGTTTTTCTACAAAACCACCGGTTTATCCGGCACAATTTCAAGCCAAGGGGCATTGGCTCCGGTT
>JACDJA010000241.1_pt1 | contig 71223 bp, 71 predicted proteins | sample 7449241 | NCBI WGS metagenome assembly JACDJA01 (sample SAMN14253289, study PRJNA609438) | sludge metagenome | isolation source: initial anaerobic sludge | collected 2018-12-20 | reverse complement strand
GTTACTTCTCCGTTGGGCAAGGCCAAGTCTACCTGGGTGACCTGCCACGGGCTTTTGATACCCAATATCTGGGCGTATAGGTCTGTATCTCTCATAGGCACTTAAGCTAACCTACCCACCTGATTTGGGGAAGAGCCATATACTTAAGTAACACTGTCCCACAACCAGGTAAAAAACAATGGCATACAATATTGAAGAAATCATCCGCGGTTTGCAGAAAGCGATGCAGGAAAAGGGCGACAGAAGCGTGGATACCGATATCGAAAGCCAGCGGCGCACGCGCCGTCAACGCGTACTGGATATGTGGAGCGAAGAGATCGGGCACGCGCTGGCCGCGGACGAGGACCTGAAGCTCAGCAGCGCGCATCTGGCGGTTATTTACAGCCTGCGCGACCATTACCTTGAACACGGGTTCGCGGAAACCGGAAGGGTACTTGGAGACATGCTCGATGCACGGTTCGCTGATGCCGGTGGTCACAAGTATCTGCGTCGCCTGTTTCCGAACGGGCCGGTCGCCCAGGGCATGAAGATAGCGGGTCTGCCGGTACCCAACCTGACCGTAAACAAGGGACAGGGAACGGCGCATTAGGTGGGGTGTTTATTGAGTGTCTGTGGCGTAGCATGAAGTACGGGTGTATTTATATCAATGCCTTCACCGACGACAAGACACTGTGAGAGGGAGTGAAGAGGTAGTTCGAGTGGTACAATCAGGAGCGCTCACACCAAGTGCTGGACGAACAGGTGCCTGACGAGGTCTACTTGGGACTACCACATTGGAAAGAGGTCGCCTGAGCCTCCAATAACCGACAACCTGGCAGAGCTTATTTTCCATTCAGGCTGTCCAGACAATGGGGACCGCTTCACTCTCTGGGTGGCCCAAGATTACTTGGGGTTGTGTGTCCTGGATAGTCTCGCCACTTCAACGGCTGGTTTGCCTCCCGCAGACGTTGCTCTGTTGATGTCGCAACTCAGTGGGTTGAGTCTTGTGCAGAAAACACGGCGTAGTGGTCGAGCACAACATGCGAGTGGCTGCCGCACGTGATTGGATCATCGACATCGGCGCCGGCAACGAGGGCGGTTTCGTCGTCGCCCAGGGGCACCAGCAAAGGTCGTAAAATCAAGGACAAGCCGCATGGCACCATTTCTGCCCGCGAGCAATTCGAAGTTCGCGCTGTGCGGTCAGCGGTTCATCGTGGTTACAGAAAAGGTGTTACGCCAGCAACCAGGGGGACCGGAATATGAATCACGGCCCGATGAGTATCAAGGCGAGTTCATCGACAGCGTCGGGAGCCGCTTCGTTCATCAGTCTCACCAGCCTGGCAGCGAAGACCAGTGCGGATATCGCGCACCTGTCGCGTACCGTCAAGATCCCGCTGGAGAATATCACCCATCGCGCCCACGGACCGGACGGTGCCACCGGCGTGGCCCGTCGCGGCACCGACGTTAGGCAGGACGCCGTGGACCGCGACACCGGGCAGTTATTCTGTGCCGCAATCTACCGCCTCTGATGACCGGTTTCGCCCGCCTCCACGCACTGCTCGTCGATGAAGACGAATTGGCGCAGGTGTGCCGTGACCTGCCCGAATCCGCGTGCCGCTCGCAGCCGCACAACTACGGCGTGCACGTCGTGTCACTGAGTCTGACAAGAGTCGGCGAAGGCTTGGCCGATCCCAAGCTCGTGCTCGCCTGGTTGCTCGACGCCATCGGCACGCCGACCTGGGCGCTCGGACTGCTGGTGCCGGTGCGTGAATCGCTGGCCATGCTGCCGCAGCTGGCGATCTCGGCGCGCCTTCGTCGGCTTCCCATTCGCAAGACCGTCTACGTGCTCGGCTGTGTCATCCAGGGTCTCGCGATTATCAGCTTCGGCCTGATGGGATGGTTTGCACAGATGTTCTCGGGCACCGTCGCCGGTATCATCGCGGTCGCACTGATCTCAATCTTTGCTCTCGGCCGCAGCCTGTGCTCGATCAGCCACAAGGACTTGCTCGGCAAGACCGTGGACAGGGGTCGCCGCGGCTCAGTCAGCGGCACGGCGGGCACCATCGCGGCCATCGCAACGCTACTGTTAGCGGTCGCCTATTCAGCCGGTTGGATTCCGCTCACGGTGCCGATCGTCGCTGGCATGGTCGCGCTCGGTGGTGCCTGTTGGCTGCTGGCCGGGTTCGTCTTCGGAATGGTTCGAGAAGAGCCCGGTGCGACCACAGGCGGCATCGACGGTCTGGCCGCAGTCGTCGGACAACTCGGCCTGCTGCGCAGCGATGCACAGCTGCGCCGCCTCATCGTGACGCGTACATTGCTGCTGTCGTCGGCGCTGGCGCCGCCGTTCTACATTGCGCTCAGCGGTGATAGTACAGCCAGCGGACTCGGCACGCTGGGTCCCTTCATGGTCGCGGCGGCGGCGGCGAGTCTGACCAGCACCTACGTCTGGGGCCGGTTCTCCGACAGGTCGAGTCGTCTTGTGCTAATGCTTGCAGCGGCGCTCGCGGCGCTGGCGAACGCAGTTGCCGCCTTCCTTGCACTGGCAATGCCGGCCGTGCTGGAGGAGGTGTCTTTGCTGCCGGCGCTGTTGTTCGTGCTCATGATCGCGCACCAGGGTGTGCGGCTCGGGCGTTCCGTGCACGTCGTCGACATGGCGGACCGCGACAATCGGGCAACCTACACCGCGCTCAGCAATTCGGTGGTCGGCCTGATCCTGCTTGCCGGTGGTGTTTTCGGTGTCATCGCGCAGTGGCTCGGCATCGGCGCCGTGCTGGCGATCTTCACCCTAATGGCGGCCCTGGCGATAATCGTGGCGTCCGGGTTGGACGACGTTCAGTCCGCATAGCCCGGCTTCCTCAACTCGTGATTTACCAACGGCGCGGGTCGTGGACTTTGCTGCATCATGACCCCGGGCGTTTCCAATGATTGCTGGAGCGGGCGCTTGAATACCCCTCAAACGTATATGGGTCGAAAGGAGGTTATCGTGGGCTATTGGTAGAAGGGTGCTGGTAGGTCAGTGGCACGATACTAAAAGCACCAGCGGCCGTTTCCAGCGCTCCGAGAACCAATTCCGCAACTGGGTGACCGCTGACGGCATGCCCGGACTCAGCGGTACAGGTGGCTTCGAAGCCCAGTTCGGACGCTACCATCTGTATGTATCTCATGCTTGCCCCTGTGTGCACCGGGCCGTGATTCATATTCCGGCCCAGGGCGGCTGGCGCGCCAGTCGGCGACGATGCCGGGCGTGATCCCCTGGTGACATTGCACGCACAGTTCGCCTTCGAAAACGCCGCGTGCACTGTCGGTTGATTGATAGAAGTTATCTGGGTCCCAATAACCCTGTACCGGGTCCGGTGCCCAATCACACGGCTAGCGGCCAGTTCCCGCCCCCCTGCTCCACTGGACATAGGCAAAGCCGGCGGATGCCGCCAGCAGGGCGACAACGGGAAGTCTCAGGAGGATCAACCGATAACACATGGTTTATGCCCTAAGCCACCAGGGCAGCAGGCCGGTCTTGATGAGATGTCCACCGCCAGGGGTATCGAAACGCACCCCGACAACCTGCTGTTCCCCCTCGAGTCCGAGCGGGGGTGCTCCAGCAGAAACCGTACCCCCTCCTCACGGGCCAGGGCGATCCCCTTGGGTGAGGCGCGCAGTCCGTTCATCGGCCCAACGGGGCCGGCTGCTGTAGGTCAGGCTACCCTTTTTTGGGCTGTTCACATTCACAGGTGTTCTTCTTGCTCTTTAAAAAACCAGTACCTGGTCGGCTGCCTGCGTACGTTCCGCCAGTTCTTTCATGGTGCTGCGTTTGGCCCCCTCGATCACCGTTTCATCGGTGATGCCTCGCGCATCCATGCAGGTGCCGCAGAGCAGCACCTCGCCGTTGCGGGCAACGGATTTGAGCATCAGCTCCATGTTGTAGAAACCCTGCGGAACCTTCTGGCCTCGATTCGCACAGACCACGGCGTCCGCCAGCAGAAATACGCTGACTTTGGCCCCCTCAGTACCCAGCGCTTTTGCCAGGCGTAACCCGTTATAGCTGCGCTCGGTGCCATAGGGGGGATCGTTCAGGATGATCAGAACATTCATGATAAAACTCCACTCATACATTGAATCAGGTGTTTCGAAGTCAGGTGCGCCCCGGTTGTCCTAAATGGATTGGGACAGCAGGCCATGCGGGGTTCAGAACAAACCATCATATTCATGTGGTTTCCTCAACCAAATGTACCCATGCCGTCCATCATCATCGCTTCCTCGCTGAACTGGAAAGTGTTGTCCAGGCTGCAATCAGAGGGGTGGCCGCCCTCTCGAGATAGATTGGGTCATTCACTGCAAGGCCTGTTGCAGATCAGCGATTAGATCCTCGGCATCTTCCAGCCCCACCGACAGGCGTACCATGGCGCCACTGATACCTCGCCGTGCCCGTTCCTCCTCGCTCAGGCCGTGATGGGTAGTGGTCACCGGCTGGGTCACCAGGCTTTCCACTCCTCCCAGGCTGGCGGCAATCGAGAACAGCTTAAGCCGGTCCACCACGGCGGCCGTGCCGGCTGTGTCGGCATCTATCTCAAGGGTGAGCATGCCGCCAAAACCGCTCATCTGTTTGTTGGCAAGTTCATGGCCGGGAAAGTCGGGCAGGCCGGGGTAGAGCACGCGGTGAATGCGTGGATGGCGTTCCATGGCTTCGGCAATCGCCTGGGCGGTGGCGTTCTGCTGACGTACCCGCACCACCAGGGTACGCAGGCTGCGGGCCAGCTGGCTGCAGGTCTCTGGCGCGGCCATCGTGCCGAGATTCTTGCGCCAGCCCCAGACCGGATCGAGCAGTGCCTTCGCGCCCATCAGGGCGCCGGCGGTCAGGTCACTGTGGCCACCCAGATATTTGGTGGCGCTGTGCACTACCAAGTCGGCCCCCAGGGCCAGCGGCTGCTGGTTGACCGGTGAGGCGAAGGTGTTGTCGACCGCCAGCAGCGCGCCGTGGGCATGCGCCTGTTCGGCGATCGCGGCGATGTCGAACAACTCCAGCGCCGGGTTGGTCGGGGTTTCCAGAAACACCAAATGTGCACCTGCTGCCAACAGCCCATCCAGGCGATCCAGTTCGGAACCAAGGATCAGGTGAGTTGGAATGCCCAGCAGTGGTAGCTGCTCCGCGATCAGCTCCAGGGTGCCACCGTAGGCGTCGCCGATACAGACGATCCCCTCCCGGCCGTGGGCCAGGAACAGGGCCGCCTCTGCCGCCATGCCGGAGGCGAAGGCGAAGGCCGCCTCTGCCCCCTCCAGGCTGGCCAGTTTCGCCTCCAGTGCCTGGATAGTGGGGTTGAGACCGTAACGGGTGTAGAGACTGCCTGCCTTGCGTCCCTCCACCACGTCAAGCACCGCGGCCGTGTTGGGGAACTTGAAGGTCGTGGTGCTGTACAGGGGTGTGTGCGGGCTGCCGTGGGCATCGGCCAGTTCGCCGGCGTGGACACAGCGGGTGGAGAGTTGTTTTTGTTTGTTATCTGTCATGGTCTGTTCCTTGGTTGTTTGTTGAGTCAGGTGATCAACTGTCTGGCTGATTAATAAATGGGGATCAGGGCGTAACCCTTGGCCTGATAACCGATCTGCGAAACAAAGGTGTTGCCGACGTAGTGAATACCGTCAAGGAACTTGTCGCTATCCAGTCCCATCAGGCGGGTGGCAACGGAACAAGCTTCCATGCGAACGCCGGGTCGGGCCAGCAAATCCTTCAGTTTCTCTGCCACTCGTTCGTAATCCGCCTCCTGGTCCAGGGGGACATCGGTGTGGTCGGTGGAGATCAGATTCAGTACCGGCCCATGAAAGGTGAATACCATGTCCGGTTCCACACCCTGGCGCTTGAGGTCATCGTAGGTCTCCTCGATCACGTCCAGGTACATCAGCAGTTTGGCTGGGCTGCCCACTGTAACGTCCCAGGCCACCTTACCACTCTTGACGCCGCTCAAGGCATGTGCGTCATCCGGTTTCTTAGCCAAGGCGAAGGCCGGCATCAGCAGCAGGCAACAGGTCAGCGCCATTAAAAAAACCATTTTGTTCTGCTTCATCTTTGGATCTCCTTTGTTGTGAGCGTGTTAATACATCTATCTATCCGTCGTATTATCCGTGCCCATCTGCTTCATGTTGTAGGTGATTTCCTTTAAGCAGACGGTTACTGAGCCTTGAAAAGCTCCTCGGCCACGTTCAGGGCATTGATGCTGCGAAAGCGCAAAACGTCGTAGTTTTCCCAGGTAGCTAAACCGGGACTGGTCGAGCCCCTGGGAGGCCTCCACCGGGTCGAAGGCACCGTCATCAATATAGGCGGGTGCTGTGCCAGTGAAGCCTTTTTCAATGAGCTGCTCCGCTTGGATCATCTGCTCAGCGGCGCGCTCATGCATGTCGGCAGACGCTGCGGCGGATGCAGTGACGGTTGCGCCCTGTTCGTGGAAATGGATGTTACCGAGCCAGCGATGGTTCTGGCCGCCGGTGTTGACCATCCAACGGACCGGTTTGCCGCTCACCTTGCGGATGGCGGCATGAATACGCTCGGCTCCGGCGCGGCAGGTTCCACTGTCGATAACTGCGATTCCGCCATCGCCGATGATAAAATTGGGGGTCATGCTGTGCCCCAGGTTCCCCGGTGAGCGCTGCCCGAACTCACCGGTAACGCCCTCTTGTTCCAAAGGGCCATCCCGCCTGCCACCACCTGCACATTGGCGAATCCCTGGTTACCCAATAGTTGAGCGGCCTGCTTCGATCTGCGGTCCGTAGTGCAGATGAGCACGACTGGCTTTTCCAGATAGGCGGACAGTTCCGGAAGATGCGCCTCCAGCTCTTCCAGTGGGATGCTGCGGGAGCCGGCGATATGTCCCAGTTCACCCCGGTAGTCGGCGGCACTGCGCACATCCAGCAACAGCAGTTCTTCACCCCGGTTGAGGCGTTTGTTCAGATCATCAACACTCAGGGTAGGGCCTCGCCTGAACCGGCTGATGAGCCGTGGCACAAAAGCCATTACCGCCAGTAGAGCAAGCGCCAACAGCCCTTTCTGGATTAGTCCTTCACCACCTGCTACAGCCTCGCGGCCCACGTAGCCCAGATAAGTGTAGGCGATTGCCCCTGGCAGCATGCATACGTACGTGGCCACAAGGTAGTGGAGCAACCGAATCCGAGTCAGTCCAAGGGCATAGTTGAGTAGATTGAAGGGAAACAGCGGCACCAGGCGGACGAAGGCCACAAAGTGCCAACCCTCGGCTTCGACACCCTCCTTTAGTTGCTTCAGGCGTCCGCCGGCTTTTTGCTCCACCCAGTCCGATGCCAGGTAGCGTGACAGCAGGAAGGCCAGCACGGCTCCCAGAGTGGCGCCGGTCAGGTTGACAAAGGTTCCCAGCACCGGCCCGAACAGGGAGCCGCCGGCCAGGGTCAATACCGAGCCGGGCAGGAACAAGACGGTGGCTATGGCATAGAGGGTCATGAAAGCCAGCCACGCCAGGGGACCCAGCTCGCTGACCCATTGGACGATCATGGCGGCATCCAGTGAGCGCCCTTGCCAGAAGGCCAGGATGGCTGCCGTTATCAGCAGAAGCAGGCCGAGGATGCGCAAGTGTCGTTTCCCAGCGGTCATGCTCACCACCGCCGGTTGATGGTGTACTTACCCAGCTGGCGGGCGAATGGCAGCATCAGCATGCCAGGCAGCCTGCCCACCTGCTTGGGGTCACGGAAAGTGTCCAGGCCGATCTCCATCTCGGTGTGCCCTTCCGGTGACTGCGCAGCATAGGTACCAAAGAGACGCTCCCGCCACGGCAGGTTGAAGTCGAAGTTGGAGTTGGCCAGGGGAGCGTGCACCGAGTAGTGGACCCGGTGCAGGCGCCAGAGTACCGGTGTTGCGTGGACCACCACGTGCGCCGCCAGATCACCAAATCCATCGCCGCCACGGCGCTGACAACGGAAAGCGGAAAGGGCAGTTCATAGTAATTGAGCAGGCCCCAGCCTTGCGTCTGGGCGAGGAGCGCCACGCCGACCGCCGCCGTGGGAAAGAGGATGCGCAGGATGAACGTATTGAGCAAGACGAGTCCCAGGTTGTTGGCCCAGTGAAGCCCCTTGGAGACCGTCAGTTGACGACGGGGCGCGAGGATTTTCCATGCAGTCATGACCACAAATATACCCAGGAAGAAGTTCAAGTGAACGGGCAGTTCATTTCAGAGAATCCAGTCGTTCCAATGCATGTTCCGCTTTCCTCCAATGCGTGCTTTGCTATAATTTTACCGCACATCTATTATTCAATTGATTACTTGAATGATTGAAGACTACTGAGGGAAATATGTCAACGGGCAATTTCAAGCATGACCTTTTCAACCAGTTCGCCCGAGTTGCCAAGGCAATGAGCAACGGCTATCGGCTGGAACTACTGGAATTTCTGGCTCAGGGGGAACGTAGCGTGGATGCTTTGGCTCAGGCCTCAGGTATGACCGTGGCCAATACCTCCCAGCATCTGCAGCAACTCCGGCAGGCAGGGCTGGTGGCTAATCGTAAGGAGGGGCAAAAGGTCTACTACTTTCTGAGCGGGATGGATGTCGCGGCGCTGCTGGGTTCGATGAGGCGAGTCGCAGAGCGTCATCTTGCAGATGTGGACCGCCTTGTCGATGACTACCTCAAGGTAAAGGATAGTCTTGAACCGCTGCCAGCGGATCAATTGCTGGAACGCGCACGTGACGGCCTTGTGACCGTGTTGGATGTACGCCCGCAGGAAGAGTATGCCTCGGGCCATCTCCCCGGCGCGATCAATATTCCGCTGAAGGAGTTGGAGAAGCGTCTTAAGGAGTTGGACCCAGAACTGGAGGTCGTCGCCTACTGTCGGGGACCGCATTGCGTACTGGCATTTGACGCTGTAGCCAAACTGAGAGAGAAGGGCATCAATGCCCGGCGTTTGGATGGTGGACTTCCAGAATGGAAACTGGAAGGGTTCCCGGTTGAGTGATGAGTCCTATTTGGTGAAATTCCAACTGAACTCACCGTCTGATTTTTTTGATACAAATATAGAATTAAGTGCCACTAATAATCTGTCATTTTTCGGATTCCAAAAAAAGCACGCTATAAAAAGCGTGCAGATCAAAAACCCAAATCTGAATCAAGTAGCCGCGCGGCCAGCCAGCTGCGCGTGGCTGGTTGCCTTAGGGCTTCTTGGGGGTGCTGTATGGAACTTCTTTCTGGAAAGATTCCCAGATGGTTTCATAACCAACATAGCCTTTTTCATTTGGCGGCATTTGACGGGTTGTCAGATAACGACTCTTGCCCTCGGGGACCTTGGGCCTGGTTTTTGGTGCTTCGCTCATAATTACTAACTCCTTGCTGGTTTAAACGGGATAAATATAAACTATATGCCAGCCCTTCCAACTGAACTGGCGTAAATAGCAAAGTCTGGCCACTTCATATCACCTGCTATAGCTAATCGCAAGTGCTACCGCTCTTTGCCTTATTCATTTGCGCCTCGCAATATTTTAAACAGAGCGGTTGAAGGGCGTGCGGAAAACACTCGATAATCAATTCCAACTCATCGGCCACTTCGTCGGCAAGCGCAGTATCTTTTGTTAACTCAGCCAGTACACTTTGTGCAGTAGACCTGTTTACCCTGCATAGTACTGCCAGATGAATAGGGAGCTGTTGCTCCATGCATACTGTCAATGCGGTTTCATAAGATCGTATCGCCTCTTTCAGGCGGTCCGGGTTGTCTTCTGATTCACCCAGATTATGCAGTACTGCGCCACAATTATTGTGTGCAGCGGCCAACTCGAAAGCGTTATTATCAGCATCGAACTCAGCGATTGCATTTTTATAGGCGACAACGGACTTCTGGAAGGTACGATTACCTTTAAGAAGTCTACCATACGTATGGAAAGTAGCCCCAAGTTGATGCATGGCTGATGCCCATTCACCAGGCGTCTCTTTTCGAGACCATTCCAATAATGCCTTAGTGTAAGCATCAATGGATTCCTTCAATAATTTCGAGTCATCCAGTTGCCGGCCCAACGCTTGCCTTGCGGTTCCCAGGTTATATTGTGTCGCTGCCCAGTCGAGGGGTGACTTTTCCTGGTTCAACTCTTCCAGCGCACTATTAAAACACTGGATGGACTTTTCAAACAATTCAACATCTCTCTGCTGCTGCCCCTGCGCCGCGAGAATGTTTCCAAGGCTATTCTGAGCCTCTGCCCAGGCCAATGGCTCCTGGTTGCGGTATTTGGCTGTCAACGCTCCCTCAAGTGCTTCTCGCGCACGGCCAAGAATATTGGAACTGTAACGATACTGTTCAAAATTTCCCCGCGTATAAAGAAAATTATCAGCTACGGCTACCCTGGTATCCGGAGTAGCGGCATCGGCAAACTCTTCGCCAAGCATGCCTATAGCATTAGCTATTGCACGTTCCAGGGCCCTGTTGACCGGGTAAAACAGGTAAATAGTTGAAAATTTCATTTATGCCCGACTGAGAATTTCATTGATGTCCGGATCGGCGTCAACGGCTCCGCCAAGGTCGATCTCTTCATCGGTCGCTTCACGTATGGTCAAAACTTCCAATCTGAAGACTACCTCTCTGCCACAAAGCGGGTTGTTTCCATCCACGGTTAATGTCTTGTCATCGAATCGGGTAACGATAAAATTTTTCAGTTCACCTTTTTCATTTTCCATGGTGATGGTCATGCCGATCTCTCGATACTCTTCAGGAACATTATCGATGTGATCAGTAAACACAAGTGATTCGTCCCTCTCACCATATAACAGTTTGGTGTCGATCGGGACTTCAATGATGTCACCGACTTTTTTACCATCCAGTTGTCTGGTCACCTGTTCAGACATGACATCATTCACGCCATGTACATAGCCCAGAGGATAATCAACGGTAACAAGCACATCACCGGTTTTTTGATCGATGACCTTGTAATTCAGCTCAACGAATTTTTCGTTTTGAATGGTATCTGACATAACTAAAAAAGCCTGATGTAGGTAACCCTGTCTTAGAACAGCGTAGCACCAAATATTTTCACCTTATCCTTCTCGTAACCCAGCACCAGTCGGCCCAGCCACTCACCCTCTCTCTTGGTATGTCTCTGTTTATATAGCACCGTCACATGTTCACCACGGCGTATCATGCCAAGATATTCGTAATCTTCAGACAGATTTTTTGTCAATTCACTTCTTGCAAACTGTTTACCCATCTCGATTTCATTTGCGCCCAATAGCATGGCAGCTGCAAAATTACGGGTGAAAGCGCCGTAGTTTTGTTCATTAGAGTACTTAACGAGGTCAGCCCACATTGGGTTCGCCAGCGCTAAAATCTCTTCGTCTGATTTTTCAATAATATTCATCACTTCATTCTTCATTTAAAGCATGTATTTGGTTTTGCAGGGCTATCCATTGTGAAAAGCCTGCATACTGTAAACCATAGAAAAAAAAGACCAACAAACAATATGCTGGTCTTATTTTTAAATGATAAATAAAATTATGCTCTGATCTTATTCAGTTATTTTCCCTGTTCATCACTCACCAGATGGTAAAGAGGGGCCTTTTCCATCGTGTACTCGCCAGTGTTGCGATCACGATGAGAAACGGTCAGTACATGCCAGTTCTCATCATCCAGTTTCATCGCATCACCACGGTAGTAGTAGCCAGGCCAGCGCGTTTCCTTGCGGAACAAAGTATGCTGGAACACGCTTTCGGAAGTACGGACGCGGTGATGTAATTCCCATGCGCGCAACAACTCGTGTATGTCGGATGCCGCAACCTTCTCCATGTCTTCTTCAAGCGTTTTAAGCTTCTTAAGGCCGATGTGGAGGAGTTTTTCGTTGGTCATGTAGTTGACACCAAAACCACCGCAATACTCATCCATAAGTTTCTGCAAACGGTCCAGCCCCTGTCTTGGATTGATGAAGTTCGGATTCACTGACCCGGCAACAACTTCATTGCTGTAAACCCTGTAGGTCTCCAGTGGTTTGTAGATCTTCTCTTTCAGATCATTGATCTGCTTGTCAGAGACTACAATGCCTTCGGCCTTACCGTCATCGATGTACTTGCAGGCGGCCTTGGCGGCCAGACGACCTTCAGTGAAGGAGCCCGATGAGAATGCGTGCGGTGTGCCACCTACCGCATCACCCGCGCCAAACAGGCCTTCAACGGTGGTCATACGGTTGTAACCCCAGTAGTACTCCGGAGGGGAAACATCTTCAGGACCCGAGCACCACGCACCACAACCCGTTGCATGCGACCCCATGACGTAGGGTTCAGAGGTCGTCAATTCAGGGTTCTCGTATTTCGGATCAACGTCCGTGGCAGCCCAGAGTACTGCCTGGCCAACGGTCATACCCAGGAAGTTGTGCCAGCCGATCTCTTCAAGATGCGGATCCTGGAATGCTTCCATGGTCACCATGTGAATGGGGCCGCGACCGGCATTCACCTCGGAGATAAAGGCGTGGTTCCGTAAACAGGTCGGTATGGGTTTGTGGGACAGGTGCTGTCCTTCCGTATCCAGGTACTCCTTACCGACCATCTCCGTCAGCGCCGGGAACCACTTGGATTCATACTCTTCCCCCAGGCCGTTCTGGGTATAGGTCTTGAGGTGCAGGAAGTACGCACCGACCGGGCCGTAACCATCCTTGAATCGAGCCAGCACGATACGGTTTTCCATCTGCGTCATCTTCGCGCCGGCCTCGATCATCAGGCCATACGCGGATCCCGATGACCACGGTGCGTACCAGACGCGACCAGCGCCTTCACCGACGGAGCGCGGCTTGAAGATGTTGGAAGCACCGCCGGCGCCACAGATAACGGTCTTGGACTTGAATACGTGGTAGTTACCGGTACGAACGTTGAAACCAACAGCACCCGCGACGCGGTTCTCTTTGGAATCATCCATCAGCAGATGGGTCACGCAGATACGGTTGAATACCTTGTCGGCTGATTTCTTTGCTGCCTCGGCAACAATCGGTTTGTAGGACTCACCGTGAATCATGATCTGCCAACGGCCTTCACGCATGTAGGTACCCTTCTTAGGGTCTCTCATCAGCGGCAGGCCCCACTCTTCGAACTGGTGCACCGTGGAGTCAACGTGGCGCGCCATATCAAAAGCCAGGTCCTCACGCACCATACCCATCAGATCCATGCGCGCATAACGGACGTGATCTTCTGGATTGTTTTCGCCGAAGCGTGTGCCCATGTAACAGTTGATCGCGTACAAGCCCTGGGCGACCGCGCCGGAACGATCAATGTTTGCCTTTTCGGCAATGACGATCTTTTTGTCTTTGCCCCAATACCTGGCCTCGAATGCAGCACCGGTACCACCGAGGCCGGCACCTGCAACCAGGATATCGATATCGTCTTCAATAATAGTTTTGTAGGCCATTAGTAGTACACCCCTTCTTTCATTTTCAGGCCATTCGACTCGAGCGTGTGCAAGCCACCCTCATCCAGCCGGATATACTTAGGCTCGTTAAACAAGAGCTCACTGGCACGCATTTCATTACTCGGTGCGGCTTCTTTAGATAGTTCAGGAATTGCCGTGCCCCACGGTTTTGTCGTGATAGGCGCCAACAGCTCCATGTCTTTTTTACCGTTGCGGAATTTGATGCGCCAGGCAATCGTGCCTTGTTCCTCATCACGATGCACACGTACCGAGTGGCCCAGTGGCGCAAAATCGGCATAACCACGCACATCGATGGCGTGGTGAGGGCAGGCTTTTACGCAGGAGTAACACTCCCAGCACATATTGGGTTCAATGTTGTAAGCACGTCGAACGGTTTTATCAATGTGCATGATGTCTGATGGGCAGATATCAACGCACTGTCCGCAGCCATCACAACGGGTCATATATACAAAAGTTGGCATAATTTTCTTCCTTTACTTAAGTAAAAGCTAAATCAGTGTTAGTAATGGTTTGCTGATTCACGCCTGATACCATGTCCCATGTAGGCTGGATTTTTGCCCATGTATTCCGGGATATCCGGGAATTTTGCTTGTACTGCAGGATCGGTCAGATCGTATTCCGCAGGTAAGTTCTCTCTCGAACCATCAGCCCTGGTAACACGTTTCTGAAAAGCAGCGGCGGGCTTGAAGAACATATGGGCGAACTTCGACCAGAATACGCTGCCAAAAAGTGTTGTGCTTGAAGCGATGAACAAAACGAGAAACAGGGTTGACCACCCGGCAATTCCGGTCGACTGCGTAAAGGACCAAAGCAGCGCAAAGGTTGCAGTTGTCAATAGCGACAGGATAAACAGATCCGCTCGTTCGATGCGATGCCACGGCAGGCCCTCCGCAGAAACATCGACCCGGATAAAGAACCAGAACCAGTATCCGCCGGCAGCAAGCATCAGCGCGCCGAGATGCCAAAGCAGTGGCAGGGTTGCGGGTGTAGACGTCGCGGGCGTTGAGTAGCCAAAAATCATAATGGCGGTAGTGACGACGAAAATAATGAAGCCATACATGGTCAGCAGATGGGAAAGTCTGCGCCTTGTATTCTGGAACTCGCCAGATGTCAGCACTTCGTTCGCCAGCACTTTAATGGCAATCGATGCTTTCTCGCCGCTACTCACGGTACGTTTCGCGCTTTTCTGTGCCTTTTTTGCATTTTCGAAAAAGTACTGAGCGCTTTTCTTATGAACCATGTCAAGTATCGTCCCGCCGACCACCAGCAGGATCATCAAAATAATATATGCCTGCATAATTGCCGGTGATATAGAGGCCGAAAGCTCGGCAAAGGGGTTGCTCGTGAACATTAGGTAATCCTCAAGTATTTTAGTCGCCAGTGTACCCTTAAACTCAACTCGCCGGTGAGTATAAACAAACCGCTGAGTATAGACAAAACCGCTCAGTCTGAGTCGATGGGGTGGTTACCCTGCGACGACGGATAGTTATTTTGAGTGTCTTCAATTCCTCTTCACTCAGATTGCCGATCTACTTTTTCTTCGGTGCCGCCTACCGTCAGGTCGGCCAAAGCACGTTTGTTGTGGATCAGGTCGTTGATACGTTCCTCCAAGGTGTCGAGGGTAATAAATCGGTGTACCCGCACGGTTTGGGTGCCGGCCTGAGCCTTGATGGCGGGATTCCGCCGATCGTAAAGGATCGCATTGGCGGGGCGGCCAGGGTCAGCCCAGTGCCGCTGTAGTGGTCAAGTAATCCCTTACCGCACATAGGTGGCGTTTGCGGCCTCGGCGGCAGTAACGGCCCACGGGTATGTAGTCAGTCCCACAGGATAAGGTAGTGAGACCAGTTGTGTCCAGTGCTGGCCTGTCGAGTACTTCCCGGGCTCTCTGGAATAGAACCTGTTCCTCAAGGCGGATATGCGTGGGGAGCAGCGACTGTTCTTCTATCCGGAAATGCAACTCAAGTTCTGTTCTGGATAATATCGGTAACCTTCTGTCCAGGCTCACTACTGCCGGGCTAATTATTAAACAAATTCAATTAGTTATAAGGCATGTCATTCTCTGAGGCCTAACTGATATCGAAAAGGCTTTTGGTTAAAGGGATTTTCTCGAACGGGGTGACTGAAAATACCTATAATTGCGTAGAGCGAGGCATCCAGGTTGAGGCGCTTCCTGATGATGGCCACGAGCATGTACACCTTCACGGCGTTCCCTGAGGTGCTGTAATACGTCTTGATGCGAAGATGTTGCTTGTGATCCATTTGAAAAACAATTCGATCTGCCAGCGAGCTTTGTACAGCTCGTAAATGGTTGTTGCCGGAGGACCAGGCAGATTGGTCAGAAAGATGAGAGTCTTTTCTGTCTGCGGATCTTTGAAGTAAATACGGCGCAGATGATGCCTCGTGCCCGGTCACGCGGCACCGAATTGACTCGCCGGCTGCTGCATTATTCATCACCCATGGCTTGTCGGGCAGTGCAGGTCCACCCTCTCGGGCCATTGGTCGAGTCACTGGCTGTGAAGAATTCGCTCGGATCGTGAGCGCAGCGTATGTTCGGTAAAGGCAAGCGGCAAGATGAGGCGGCAGCTATCGGTGAAGGGGTGTATTCCCAGGAGACTACCCGTCAAACTTATTGGAAACTTGCAGAACCCGCCGAGGCTGTTCTGGAATCCGGGTATTGCGTAATCGTTGACGCGAGGTTTCTCGGACGTCAACAAAGAGATCTCTTTAAACAACTGGCGGATCGTCCCGGCGTGCCGATGGCCGAGTGGTAGTCGTTCATCCGGGCAATGGCCCGTGTATCAGCCGGACCGACAGCTGGGTGTCGCCCTGGGTAATCCCGACGGACGAGGAGATCACGATCGCCCGCCACACATTGCGTCTGCTAGCCGGCACAGGTGTCGCTGCCAGGTCAAATCAAGGAGAGCATTATGAGCAGTAACCCCCGTATACAGAACACCCACTCTGTTTTGAATGAAGACGATCTGGGGCGTATTCATGCCTATTGGCGGGCGTGCAACTATCTGGCGGCCGGCATGATCTACCTGCAGGACAACCCTCTGCTGCGCCGGCCACTCGAGGTCGATCACATAAAACAGCGACTGCTCGGCCACTGGGGCGCCAGCCCGGGTCTGAGTTTCACTTATGTACACATGAACCGGCTTATCAACAAGTATGAACTGGATGCAATCTTTATTGCCGGTCCGGGACACGGCGCACCCGGGGTGCTGGCGCCGGTCTATCTCGAAGGCACCTATTCCGAAATTTATCCGGACAAGGGCGAGAACGAGGAGGGGATGCAGTCGTTCTTCAAGGAGTTTTCTTTTCCCGGCGGCATCGGCAGCCATTGCACGCCGGAAACGCCGGGTTCGATCAATGAGGGCGGAGAGCTTGGTTACAGTCTGTCGCACGCCTTTGGCGCGGCATTCGATAACCCCGACCTGCTGGTGACCGTCGTGGTCGGCGACGGCGAGGCCGAGACAGGGCCGCTGGCCGCGGCCTGGCATTCAAACAAGTTTCTCAATCCGATCCGGGATGGCGCCGTGTTGCCGGTCCTGCATCTGAATGGCTACAAAATCAACAACCCCACCGTGCTGGCGCGTATTTCCCATGACGAGTTGCACAAGCTGTTCGAAGGCTATGGCTGGACGCCGCACTTTGTCGAGGGCGATGACCCGCTCGTCATGCACCAGTTGATGGCGAGCACCCTCGAACAGTGCGTGCTGGAGATCCGGCGTGTCCAGGACGAGGCACGCCGCAGCGGCCAGGCGACGCGGCCGCGCTGGCCCATGATCGTGCTGCGCAGCCCGAAAGGCTGGACCGGCCCCAGGGAAGTCGACGGTCGCAAGGTGGAGGGCTTCTGGCGGGCACACCAGGTGCCACTGAGCGGTGTACGCGGCAACCCCGAACACCTCAGGCAACTCGAAGCCTGGCTGCGCAGTTATAAACCCGAAGAGTTGTTTGATGACGACGGCAGATTGATCGAGGCCTTACGTGCACTTGCGCCACAGGGTCATCGCAGGATGGGCGCAAACCCGCATGCCAATGGCGGGCTGCTGCGCAAGGCGCTGCGACTGCCGGATTTCCGGAAATACCGTGTCAAGCTGGATGAACCCGGACAGCTGGAGGTCGAGAACACACGGCCGCTGGGAGAATTTTTGCGGGATATCATGCACCGGAATATGCACAGCTTCCGCGTTTTCGGTCCGGACGAGACGACGTCGAACAAACTGGATGCGGTGTATGAGGCCAGCCGGAAGATGTGGCTGGCCGACTACCTGCCGGAGGATGCCGACGGTGGGGAGCTGGCGGTGGACGGCCGGGTGATGGAACTGCTGTCGGAGCATACCCTGGAAGGCTGGCTGGAGGGCTATCTGCTCACCGGGCGGCATGGTTTCTTCTCAACTTATGAAGCCTTTGTGCACATTATCGATTCAATGTTCAACCAGCATGCCAAATGGCTCGATATCGCCGACGATATCCCGTGGCGTGCTCCGGTCGCGTCCCTCAATCTGTTGATCACGTCGACTGTCTGGCGGCAGGATCACAACGGGTTCACACACCAGGATCCGGGCTTCCTCGATCTGGTCGTCAACAAGAGCCCGTCCGTGACGCGCATCTACTTGCCACCCGACGTCAACACGCTGTTGTCGGTTGCCAACCACTGTCTGCGAAGCACCAACGATGTGAACGTGATCGTCTGTGATAAACAGCTGCACCTGCAGTATCTGGATATGGATGCCGCCATCCAGCATTGTGCCAAGGGGGTTGGAATCTGGGGCTGGGCGAGCAACGACCAGGGCGGTGAACCCGATGTGGTCATGGTCGGCTGCGGCGATATCGCAACGCAGGAGGCGCTGGCTGCGGTGGCATTACTGCGCGAGCATTTCCCAGCGTTGAAGATTCGCTTCATCAACGTGGTTGATCTGTACACCATGACTTCGGACTCGGAGCACCCGCACGGTCTTTCCGACCGTGACTTCGACAGCCTGTTCACCCGGGACAGGCCCATCATCTTCAACTTTCACGGCTATCCCTGGCTGATTCACCGGCTTGCCTACCGGCGTACCAATCACCAGCACCTGCATGTGCGCGGTTACAAGGAGAAGGGGAGTATAAACACACCGCTGGATCTGGCGATCCAGAATGAGACCGATCGTTTCAGCCTGGCGATCGATGTCATCAATCGGGTCCCGGGGTTGCTGGTTGCCGGCGCCCACGTCAAACAGCGGCTGCGTAATCTGCAGAGCGAATGTCTCAACTACGCGCACGAGCACGGTGTGGACAAACCCGAGATTCGTGACTGGCGCTGGCCAGTATTCCAGTCGGAGGGTGCCGGACCGGACCAAACCACCGGCTGACGCCGCGCCGATGGTATTACCGGGACGGTGGCGTCGGTTTCCTCGGTGGAGCTTCTTAGTTTTGCCAAATGGGCTTATGCTGGGCTTCTACTATACTACGGTGTACCGAGGGACAGTCCGGGTGCTCTGCAGTCTGGCCGGATCGGATCACCCGGAATCGACCGATCAGCGAGAAAATCTGATGAATAATCGGCCAGGAATTATTTTGACATCACAGGACCTGAATCGTCTGGAGACGCTCCTTGAGTCGCTTCCGGCAGCCACTTTTCCAGGCAAGACCGAGCTACGAGCGGAACTGGATCGTGCTGAGATCGTCGAGCCACAGGACATTCCGCCCGATGTGGTCACCATGAACAGCACGGCGCGCTTTGCGTTGGAATCGGGCGAAGAGTTCAGCCTTACGCTGGTGTATCCGCAGGATATGGATGGCAGCGCCGAACGTATCTCGATACTCGCGCCTGTCGGTAGCGCGCTGTTGGGGCTGTCTGCAGGTGAACATATCGAGTGGCCCCGTCCGGGGGGCGGCATGATGAAGGTACGTCTTGTGGAGGTGGTCTACCAGCCCGAGTGGGCCGGCGAGTTCCACCGCTAGTGCGCAATATCGCCAGGCCCATGGAGATTACTATGGCCGCGAGAAACGGGCATTCACCCCCTCCTGAATCATCTGCGTGTCAGCCAGGTCGACTCGCTGAACAGGTATTGAGCAGAATGGACAGCAAACTCCGGCCTCCAGCCCCGCAAAAAAACGCAACCAACATGCCGGCACGCGTCCACCGGGGGGTTCTGATTATCCTCCAGGCTGTCATGGCGGTAGAATTGGTACTGGTGTTCCACGAACAGCAGTGGATCAACGCTTTCCTGATCATGACGATCATGGCGGTCACGCTTTCACCTGTCGTGCTTGGTCGTCGGCTCCGGGTATACATTCCCCCGGAGTTTCAGCTGCTGGCCGTGGTATTCGTGTTCGCGGCGTTATTCCTGGGGGAAATCCACAGCTACTATGCGCGGTTCTGGTGGTGGGATATCGCCCTGCACACCAGTTCCGGGTTACTGATGGGAATTCTCGGTTTTCTGCTCGTCTATGTACTCAACGAGAGCGAAAACGTCGGCGTTCATATGCGGGCGCATTTCGTGGCCCTGTTCGCGTTTTTATTTGCCGTGATGGTCGGTACGCTGTGGGAGATCTTTGAATTCGCTATGGACCAGATCGTCGGCACCAATATGCAGAAACCCATGCTCGGGGACCCGTCAGGACTGACCGACACCATGTGGGATATGATCGTCAATGCCCTGGGCGCCCTGGCAATCAGCTCCCTGGGCTGGTGGTATATGAAACGTGACGAACGCTCTTTCATCGAAGCCTGGATTCGAAAGTTCATCGAACGCAACCCACGCTTGTTCCGACAGTGAACCGGCGAAACGGGGTTTGCGACATGCCTTACAGAAAATTATTGGAGGTACCGCGACTATGAATTCACTTGCACAGGATTACCCGGCCATTCTCTCCGGCGAGCACGAACCGCCTTGTCTCTCCCTGTATCAGCCGACACACAGGCAACATCCGGACAATACCCAGGATCCCATCCGCTTCCGCAGTCTGGTGAAGAAAATGGAGGCGTCATTGCGGCAGAAATACCCGAAACGGGAAATCAAGTCGCTTATGCGTCCGTTTGAGGCCCTGGCTGAAGACTGGGCTTTCTGGAATCACACCGCGGACGGGCTCGCAATTCTGAGTGCGCCTGGGCTGTTTAGCGTTTATAAGCTGCAACGCCCGGTTGCCGAGCTGGTGGTTGTTGCTGACAGTTTCCATACCAAACCGCTGATGCGTATAGCGCAGTCGGCGGATCGCTACCAGGTTCTCGCTCTAAGCCGAAATGCGTTCAAGGTTTTCGAGGGTAATCGCGACGCGCTGGACGAAATGCTGCCGATCGAAGGCGTGCCGCAAACGGCTGTCGAACTGCTGGGCAAAGAGGCTGATGATCGTGAAGGGGCACATCGCGCCTACGGATCGGCCGGAGACGCGGCATGGCATGGCACCGATGTCAAGCAGGATGCCGCAGAGCGCGACACCGAACAGTTTTTCCGTGCAGTCGATCAGGTGGTACTGCAACATTATTCGCAACCATCGGGGCTGGGTCTGATACTGGCGGCACTACCCGAGCACCACCATCGGTTTCGCACCATCAGCCGCAACCCGTTGTTGATGAAAGAAGCACTCGACGTTCACCCGGACGTTCTGCCGCCCGATGCGCTGCGTGACCGCGCATGGCAACTGGTGCAACCCTATTACCTCAAACGGCTGGCCGGTCTGGTGGAAGCCTTTGGCGCGGCAACTGCAAATGGGCAGGGCGCGGATGAGCCTGGCGACATTGCCAAGGCCGCCATCGCCGGGCGAATCGCAACGCTGTTGATCGAGGCCGACCGCTTGATTCCCGGAACCATCGATACCGCAAACGGTGAAATCATCCCCGGCGATCTGAGCCACCCGGAAGTTGACGATCTACTCGACGACCTCGGCGAGCACGTACTCAAGGCCGGTGGCGAGGTTGTGATCGTTCCCGCCGGACAAATGCCAACGAAGTCCGGCGCTGCCGCGATCTATCGGTTTTGATCGCCTTTTGAAAGCCGTTCAATGACGCTCTTCAGGCATATTCCGGCAGCGTGTAACGGGCATTTGCACCTGCCGCGTCTGCCAGGGTTCGACGTCGGCACGAGCTTCGACACGTTTGGTTTTGTGGGCGAGATAATCATCCTTGATCGCGTGGCGGCATCAATGGATTTGATGCGTCAGTCTTCGGAAAGCCTGGCAGGCGGGATTGGTTACACTGGGATGCACGGCCTGAATGTTGCTGAAATTGATCGTAACCAACAGGGCCGACAGACCCTTTGGCTGCGTGGAGGTTTCCTGCAGCAGAAGTGATGGCTCGATCCGGGCTACGGAGCACTCAGAATCGGATAACTGGATTACCTGATCACCCGAATAAGGCGGGCACATTTTGTGGCCCATGGTAATCGACATTTTAGTGCTCTCATGAAAAGGCCGGCTATGTGACCATAGCCGGCCTTTTTTGCGGATTCATCCTCGCTTACTGGTTGGCGTTCTGGCCTTCCAGGTAGTCCGGAATGGCGTTGACGCCATAGTTGCTACCCACTCCGGAATGCCTGGTGCTCATGGAGGTGTTGTGATCAACACGACCCGCGGCGGTAGCGGGCATCCGGCTGAAATCAACCTCGGTAGCCTGTGTTCCATAGAGCAGATCCTGGCCTATCTCATCGGCCATCACGGCACCGGTAGAGAGGATTGAAATAACGGCCAATGCGAACAGTTTGCTGGGAAGTTTCATGGTAATTCTCCTGGGTTTGGGTTAGAGACCTTGGTAGTGGTCCTTGCTATAAAAGACCCGAGGATTGATAACTATCTTTCAGCAATTCTTCGTACAAGGAAAAAAATAATGGCGGCGCCGCAAATCTTTCGCTGTGACGCTGATACCGGATTGGTCTTTTTAACCATTACTGGTGTATGGTTTGGTGGCCTGAATCAGTATGCGGGTGCGGATCCAGTCCCGGCCAGAATCACGTCAAATTTCTCAAATCTGGGGTGGCTCTCCAGCCACTGGTCATTCTGATACACCCGGCCGGCGGCATCCAGCTGGTAGACGGGATGGTAGCCCGATTCGGCCAGGGTCTTGATCTCGTCGAACAGATTGTCCAGGACCAGGGCCTGCGCTCCCTTGCCAATCATCAGCACCATGTGCGGCTGGCCTTCCGGCGTGTACACGTAGCTGAGGCGCAGTTCCTCCACCGGCACTGCACTGCGGATTGCCGGATCGAGCATCTTGGCGATACTGATGTCCTCACAATCCCCGGTCCGCAGCTTGATGGTTTCGTTGGGTGACTGCCAGTGATCGCGCAGGCTGTCTGGCTTGTAGGTGACGAAGCGATTCCAGTTGCGATTGATCTCGATCAGCTGGCTTTCGCTGAGCTGACCGACCTGCCGCTTTTCGTGTGCTTTCAGTTGCACGGTCTTGCTCTTCAGGGCATGCGTGGCGCAGCCGGTCAACAGGCTGGGCGCTGCCAGACCAAGGAGGATGAGTCGGAATAGTTTGTTCATCAATCAGTTACCCTGAATAACCGGACAGTCGGCAGGTACACTGCACCTATAGGTAAAGACACTTCGGCTACCCTAGCAAAAAACTTCAGCCTGATCCAGTTCCAGACAAGTGTATAACCTACTGAATTGCCGTGATAAAGAGAATACAGGTCAGGCGGGCTGAAGCGGTCCGCAAGTGGCCGGAGTGGTTTTTTCCACTGGGGAAGAGGGATCCCGTCCAGGATCCGAACAAGCGCGGCGGTGTTATCAAAAGATACCCGGTTCAGTCGGATCGCCGGTGTGTCGCTGCTGGCCAGGGCCGGATTCACCATGTCGATCTTTGTTGCCCAGCTCGGTTTCGGTATGAGCGAAGAGTTACTGCTGATAACCAAGACCGGCATTCTTGCCGCCTCCCTGCTGGCGGGCATGGCGGAATTCATCTGGCTCTATCTGGTAAGCAGGCCGGTAGGAGGCTGGGCACCAGATTCTGAGCCGGTGATGGAGGCCTGAATAGGTTACCTGATTACCCACCTGACTCAGCCATAGTCATGGGAAATAGTAGTCGCGAATGAACGCAGATGAACGGTGATTCGGCCGTCCAAGATAAAAAACAGCTATGTACGGGATGTGGCTATGCTGATATCCGGCGTCTGCTTAAGTCCATGGTGTGATCGAAATCAGAGAGTTCAATCCTCCGGTCTAACCGGCGTTTTAAAGCCGGGCGGTTTGATTGCGAGCACCGAGCAATTGATTTGATTCAGGATCGTCTCGGCAGTGTTGCCCATGATGAACCCAGGGACGCCGGTGCGGGCTACAGTCCCCATAACCAGAATGTCGACCGCGAGTTGTTTGGCCAGTGCCGGAATCTCTTTACGGGGTGAGCCTTTCACCAGATGTGTTCTGGGGTTGATATAGTCCGCTGCCTCTTTACCCAACTTGCCGGCGACACCGCGCATGAGTGCATCCAGGTTGGCCTTGTGCCGGCGTCTCACCTGCTCCACGTAGGCGACTATTTTCGCCTCCGGGGTACGCATAAAGGCACCGCGCATGGCGCTTTCACCGATTGCCCACCAGGCATGTACCACATGCAGTTCGGCAAAGTCGGATAGCGCCAGTGAACTGGCTATTTCAAGAACTTGCTGATTCAGCGCATGCCGTGATTTCAGCTCCGCCGACGGATATGCGTCGTCTGTATCGACCGCCGCCAGGATACGCCTGTAGGACTTTTCCGCCTGCGGCTTGGCGAGCCAGACCGGACATGGGCACTGGCGCAACAGGTTCATATCATCACTGCCGAAAAGCCGCTTCAGCCATGCCGTTTTTTCAGGAGCCTTGATCACCAGGTCGTGCCCTTCGTTTAGCACCTGGCGGATGATTTCCAGGAAACGGATGCCATTTCGAACTTTCGTTTTGATCGGTATCTGCTGACGATAAGGATCGACCAACGCCTCCAGTTCCTGTGCGTGGCCGGCTTCCATTGCCAACTGAAGATCGGCGGAAATCGGTCCCCCGTCGGGCATACCGATGCCGGCAGGCATGCGATCGACCACGTCGATCACAGTCAGGTCGGCCTGATTGTTCTGGGTCAGCGTGACAGCGCGCTCCACGGCGGCCATGCAGTCTTCTCTGATGTCCACGACACACAGAATATCTTTGAAGATCGTCAATTCATCTGCTCCATCGGCCAGCCTTCGTTAGCCAGCGTTACCGCCGCCAGGTATGCGGCTGTTTTGCGCTCCTGATTCACGCATCGTGCCGATTAAAACCGCAAAGCCCGCCACGATTACGCTCCTTGATGCATCTTGATGCATCGGCTCCAGGGTTAAAGTCAGTATACCCAATATCGTGATCAAAAAGATCGTGGATTATGCTAATCTTTCCCGGCCGGCGCTTTGCGAGCGTTCCGTATATACCGCCACCCTTTTGGTCGCTAGCTTGCCCTAAACGCTGACAGACCCACTGAATCCATAATTATTATATTGATAGAGTACTCGTCTGTTTTCAGAGTAGACGAAAATGGCTTGTGCGACAGGCCTGTAGGTAACGATGACCTGATGGTCGACTGTTTCAGTCCGTGATAAACACGGCGCAACCAAGGGGAGTAATCGAATGGATCAGGCAAGAAACATCGTCGCTGCTGTGGGTCAGTTCCCGCAGGATGACCCGGTATTGGCGCGTGCCGCGGAAATTGCCAGCGCGCACCGGGCAAGACTCACCATTATTCATGTCATCGACACACTTACCAGTTTTGATTTTGTGTCCACCGACCTGAGACGTATCCAGAATCAAATGCGGCTTGACGCCCAGGAAAACGTCGCTGCCGCGGTTGCCAGACAGGAGGTCGATATTGACCAGATCGATATTCGCATTGAGACCGGATCGCCGTCCCTGCGCCTGGTCGAGCTGACCGATGAGATCGACGCCGATCTGGTCGTGATGCGGGCGCACCAGGGTAACTCGATTCTTGAGAAAGTCGTCGGTTCGACCGCTGATCGGGTGATCCGCACAAGCCGTATACCGGTGTTGGTGGTCAAACGACCGGTTGCGCAACCTTATCAACGTGTCGTGGTGTCCATCGACACCTCCGATGACTCTGCTGCGGTTGTACCCTTCGTGGCCACGCTGTTTCCGTTGGCGAGGCTGTCCCTGGTTCATGTCGTGCAGATTCCGTACCAGTTTGAAGCGGCCATGCTGCGCGCCGGTTCCGGTCAAAGTGTCGCGGTCCATCGCGAGGCCCTGATCCGCCAGGCGAAGGCTTCCCTGCGTGCCATGTCCAAAAGGCTGGGGTATCGCCCGATAAGCGGTGCGTCGCGAGTCGTTGTCGGCGACCCGGCGACATCCCTTGTGCGGGCGACATGGAGCCCGAAGGTGGACCTGATCGTGCTGGGTCCCGGCAGCACAGGCGGAGTTCGGCGAGCGCTGCTTGGCAGCGTCACTCGGCGGGTGTTGCGGAGCGCGGCCTGCGACGTTTTAATTTGCCGCACGACCTCGCAGGATGTCAGGACCTGATCAGGGGCTCAGTACCATCGTTGCAATCGAGAAATAGACCAGCACGCCGACCGCATCCGATATTGTTGTGACCAGCGGTGCGCTGGCGGTCGCAGGATCGAGTCGGAAACGGCTCAGCAGAAACGGCAGCGACATCCCTGCCAGGCTTCCGATGATGACCACCAGCACCATCGTCAGCCCCACCACCAGTGCGATATCGGCCCCGCCGCGCAGCAACCCGATCGGCGAAACTAGAAACGCCATCGTCGCCCCCAGCGCCGTCGCAATCAGCAGTTCACGCAGGATCAGATTGCGCCAGTCTTTCAGCGCCACGTCGCCGGTGGCCAGCGCACGCACCATCAGGGTGGCCGATTGAGAACCGGCATTGCCGCCACTGTCGATCAGCAGTGGAAGAAAGAACACCAGCGACACATAGGCCAGGATCGTCTCCTCGAAGAACGCAATTCCCGCACCTGAAAACAGGTTCCCAAACACCAGCAGCGCAAGCCAGAAAATCCGCTTGGTGTAAAGTACGCCTATGCCGGCCTCGCGTACACTTTGCGAAAACGGGCGGACCGTGGCGATCTTCTGGAAATCCTCTGTCGTCTCGCGTTGCATCGCATCCGCCGCGTCGTCGTGCGTGATGATGCCGACCAGCCGGCCAACTTCATCGACAACCGGCAGCGCCAACAGGTCATAGCGCGCGATCATCCTAGCGACCTCCTCCTGGCCCATATCCAGCGTAACCGACACCGGGGCAGGATCCATGATCTCGTTGATCGGTGTATCGGCGGCGGCCAGGATCAATTCATGCAGCCGGACCGAGCCGATCAGGCGGCGGTCGGCGTCGAGGATATAGGAGCGGTAGATGGTCTCCTTCTCGGGTGCTTCACGTCGCAGCAGTTCGATTGCCTCATGTGCCGACATGCGCGCGGAAAGCGTCGCATAGTCCGAAGTCATGATCGCCCCGGCGGTTCCTTCGGCATAGGCCGACAGACCGCGGATATCCTCGCGCTCCTCCCGCGCAAGGTCGCGCAGCAGCCGCTGCTGTTCCTGCGGTGTCAGGTGATTGAACAGGTCGGCACGATCGTCCGCATGCATTCGGGTGACGATTTCCGCCAGGTCCTGGCGCTCCAGCCGTCGGGCAAGCTCTGCCTGGATATCCAGCGGCAGATAGCTGAATGTCTTGGCGCGCCGGGGCAGGGGTAGCGCCAGGATTTTCTTCTCCAACTGGTCGCGGGGAAGCGTCGCAAGCCAGTCAGCCAGATCAACCGCATGCGCCGCCTCGACGAAATGACGGATGGTTTCGGCCGGGGCATCAGCGGGGGGCATGGCGTTGCCCAGGTTGGTTTCGTTATTTGTCATCGGTCCGCTCCTCCGAACAGCATCTGGTATTTCCAATCATGGGTGTTCAATCAGCCGACCATAGTAGAGTTGGCGAATGGCACACAGGAAGATGCCCCGCCTCCTTTTCGCCGCAAACATTACGATCAGAACATAAATACCCAGCAGTTTCAGCCCGATACCCGGCATCCTGTCGATCAACACTTGTTGCCCAGTATGCGTACGTATAAGGAAAAGTTTCAGGATTGGCGCTCTCTGCGCATGTCGTCGATTTCCTGCCTGCTCCGGCAGGGCTTCTAAGTCTTGTCGAATAGGCCTATCTTAGGTCTCCATTATACTACGGCGAATCACAGAACCGTACGCAATAAACCATCATGAGGAAGTCTGACGGGGCGTTTGCGGGTGGGCATATCGAGTGACCCCGACAGAGGGGTGACATGCTGAAGATAGGTCTCGTGGAAGTCGTCTAGCAACACGAACGGGCCGGCGAGTTGCATCATCAGAGCATAACCCTGGTACGTCATTGGAGACTATTTCGGTAGCGTGTAACGGGCACAACAACTCCTGAACCATCTGCCAATATGAGGTTGAGGCGCTCTGTCTCATCGGTGAGATAATCGCCGCAGGTATTGAGTGGAATGGATACAAGACTCGGGCCTCTGGTGCATGGAGCGGCAGGAGTGTTCATTCATCGAGGTCTGGATTCGAAAGTTTATCGAGCGTAACCCGCGTTTGTTCCGGTCGTGAGTGACGTGGCAAACCATTTTTACCCGATCCTTGTCACCGCTTGATGCGGTGTCGCCTTTCGAGGACGAATTCTTCAAACGCTTCTTCAGTGACCAGTTTCCTGCCATACTCGAAATGCCCGATCACGCGCCCCTCTTTGCGGCATCAGTACGTCGTGGGCTGTGCTCAGCGGTTGGAGCAGGATCTGGGCTTTAATGTTACCAGTGTCGCACTGGCCCGTAGTTGTCATACCGGGCCAATACAACCGGTATTCTGTCAGGTGAAACTTACCGGATGCAGGGCCAATGATAGAACCATTTCGCACTAATCGTCGTCTGCAAGGGCTTGTCCTGTGGTTGGTCGCGTTATGGATCATCACGGCAATCGAACCGGTCTATCGATGGGACTGGTTGCTTGAAAACCTGCTGGTGTTTTTCTGCGGTGTCGTGCTGACTATTACCTATCGCTGTTTCAAGTTCTCTAACCTTTCCTATGCGCTGTTTACCCTGTTTCTCAGTCTGCACCTGATCGGAGCGCACTATACCTATTCAGAGACCCCCTTGGGGTTCTGGTTGCAGGAGTTGTTTGGCTTTGAGCGTAATCATTACGATCGTATTGTCCACTTCTCCTTCGGACTGCTCATTGCCTACCCCTTTCGTGAAATACTCATGCGTCAATCGGGGATAAAGATAACCTGGTCATATTTCCTTACCGTATGCGGCATCCTGGCTTTCAGCGCCTTCTTTGAATTGCTCGAAGCGATCACCGCGATGCTTGTCAGCCCTGAACTGGGCACTGCCTATCTTGGGGCTCAGGGCGATGAGTGGGATGCACAGAAAGACTCCCTGCTTGCCTTCATCGGCTCCATGGTTGCAATGTTGGTGACCTGGTGGAGTGTCAATAGGTAAGGTTTGTTGGTGATCTACAGCGGGCACGTATTGTTTGCGTCCGGCGCAGCGAACGCCTGCTGCATATCCCCGCGGCTGATGATGAAGTATCATCAAAGACATGAGCATGTCGTGGCGCTATCCGCAAGATGATTAGTTGACGGAACTTATTTCAATAACAATTTCGACATTGGTATTTTCATGGTATCGATACATATGATCACCGGAAAACCAGCGCCAATACTGGTTTTTTACGGATTATTACAATCGAGTGGGAATGAGTGAGAGCGATAGCCCGTTGGCTGCGGATACCACGGATGAGGCATTCATGCGGCAGGCAATGGCCCTGGCGCGGCGTGCCGAAGCCGAGGGTGAGGTGCCGGTGGGGGCCGTACTGGTATTGGATGGCGAGGTGATCGGCGAGGGCTGGAATCGGCCCATTACCGGTAACGATCCCACTGCGCACGCCGAGATCATAGCGCTGCGGGATGCCGGACAGCGGATGAAAAATTACCGCCTGCCCGGCACTACTCTATATGTCACCCTGGAACCCTGCCCCATGTGCGCCGGTGCCATTATCCACTCCCGCGTCAGCCGGGTAGTGTTCGGGGCCGTCGACCCGAAGGGGGGGGCGGCTGGCAGTGTGTTCCGCCTGCTGCCGTCAGATAACCGGTTCAATCACTACGTGCAGGCTGAAGGGGGGGTGTTGGCCGGGGAGTGTGCCGAACTGCTGCGCGCCTTTTTTCGTTCGCGGCGATGATGCGAGCAGTTACAGCACCGCCGGCAGGGTGGTGATGACGGCCTGGATGGTTTTCCGCTTCTGCTTGCGGTTGTGCCAGACCAGCAGGTCGTAATAGCTGCGGATATTGTCCACGTAGTGAACCGGTTCCTTGCCGCGGGCAAAGCCGTGCTTCACGGTTTTATAGTATTTCTTCTGGGACAGCAGCGGCAGATACTGTTTTACATCCGACCACTTGTCCGGATCCCCGCCGCCGCGCTGGGTAAGGATGCGGGCATCCTCCAGGTGGCCGAACCCCACGTTGTAACCGGCCAGGGCCATCCAGGTACGGTCAGGTTCTTGGATACGATCTGGCAGTTTTCTCTCCACTCTTCGCAGATAACGTGCTCCGCCACTGATGCTCTGGGAGGTGTCCGTGCGGTCTTCGATCCCCATCTGCTTGGCCGTGGCGGAGGTGAGCATCATGATCCCCTTTACCCCCGTGGGTGACACCGCCTCCGGATTCCAGTGGGACTCCTGGTAACCGATGGCGGCGAGCAGTTGCCAATCCATATCATGTTCTTCCGCCGCCTGCTGAAACAACGGGATCAGGGGCGGGAGGCGCTGTACCATGTGTCGGGCAAAGGTGCGGTTGTCGACAAACCCCAGCTTTTCCACATAACCGTAATAGCGTTCCAGCAACTGCTCCAGGGAGCCGTCCGCCTGGATGCGACGAATGAAATCTTTTGCTGCCTTATACAGGCTGTTGTCCTCGGCGTGGGGGAAAGCCCAGGCAACGGGCATCTCGTCGCCCAGGTCGAAGGCCACCGTCAGTTCGGGATGAAAGCGCCGGCTCAGGGCGACTTCATTGGAGTTGGCAATGGTGTAATCGATCAATCCCTCGTAGACCAGATTCAGCAACTCGGTGGTCTCCACGGCGCGCTGTGCGGTCCAGTTCAGATCCGGGTAATCGAGCGCCAGCTTTTTCAGTTTTTCCTCATGACTGCTGCCGGCCACCACTTCCAGGACGCCGTCGACCGTATCGCTGATCTGTTTCGGTCTTTGCCTGCCACCCCGGTAAACCAGCTGGGCGGTCACCTTCTGATAGGCCGGAGTGAACCTGACCGCCAGCTCCCGATTCGTGGTGACGGTCAGACCGGCGGCGGCAAAATGGGCTTCTCCCCGTGCGATCGATGGCAGGATCTGATCAAAACTCTCCGGGATGATGTATTTCACCTTGACCCCCAGTTCGGAGGCAAACTGCTCAACCAATTCATACTCCAGGCCACGGATTTTATCCTTCTCCAGAATATAGGTGGTCGGATTGTTGCGGGTGATCACGATCAGTTGCCCCTCCTCCTTGATCCGGTCGATCAGAGGATTTGGGATGCTGCAACTTGAGAGCAGCAGGCTCAGTGTCAGGATCCAGAGAGTACGCATACTTTGCGGGTTACCTTTCAACACCTTATGGGGGTTAACGACCGGCTCAATGGGTGTACAATCGACCACCCATTCTAGAGCAGGTTCAGCGGATCGCGAAATTGAACCGGATGACGGTTCTCTCATGACTTTATTGTTTGTCACGGGATCCGCGAGTGGTGATAATAGTCGGTAGGCTGTCACATAGGCGGCAGTCGGTTAGAATAGCCCCCGAACGGCATGGTTCAGGATGCCCGGAGTCATGGGCTTGACTCGACGGTGCGCAGCGTCGTTGTTCAGCCGTACAGTATTGGAGAGGTGCCAGAGTGGCCGAATGGGCTTGACTCGAAATCAAGTGACCCTTCTGGGGTCCGTGGGTTCGACTCCCACCCTCTCCGCCAATAAATTATATAAAACAGGTCCTTAGCAGCGCATTTTTTATTTGCCCCGTAAACAGGCCAACATAATAGAAACGCTAGGCAACAAAAACCCGCGAGGCGAACCGGGCGGGGTAATTGACTGATCTGGACTCTCTGGTCGAGTAACCACGCAGCAAGGTTTTGCCGGACTTCTGGAGGGCGCCCTCACTCCCAATAGCCCAGACGGGTGGGCGTCCAGAGATGGCAGAGGCTGTTCCAACTCTTGGCCTTGCTTCATCGGGCCGGACAACAGCCCCGAAACAGAATGAGCATTCGACCTATTGTCGACTATCCCCTGGGCTAATGGGTTACATCATTTTACCCATGTCCGGCCAGGTGATGAGTTTCTTGATGTCAATAGAAATGCGGCGGCACCATCGGTTGACTGTTTTGGAGTGTCATGGCCTATACCTTTGAACCCATCGGTTTTATCCGCTCCCCCTATAAGGAGAAATTCGGGATTCCGCGTCAGCCGGGACTGATCGCCGAGGCCAGGGGTGAACTGGTCTTTTCGGCACCCTATAACCGGCCGGAAGCGGTGATCGGTCTGGAGGGGTATTCTCATGTCTGGCTGCAGTTTCTGTTCCATCAGGCGTTGCGCGAGCAGTGGCAACCAACGGTACGTCCGCCCAGGCTGGGCGGCAACGTGCGGGTTGGGGTGTTTGCCAGTCGCTCTCCCTTCAGACCTAATCCGATCGGGCTTTCAGTGGTAAAGCTGGAGGGGGTGCGGAAAAGTAACGGGGAGGTGGTGTTGGAGCTGTCCGGTATCGATCTGCTGGAAGGTACTCCGGTGCTGGATGTGAAGCCCTATGTGGTATACGTGGACAGTATCCCGGATGCCCGCTCTGGTTTTGCACCGGTTGCTCCGGCGGTCAGGTTTGCCGTGCATTTTTCGGGTCTTGCCGAGGAGCAGTTGTCGTCCCGGCATGAGTCGCAGCAGCTGCGTGATTTTATTACCCATCTGCTGGAGGTTGATCCCCGCCCTGCCTATGCCGGCGATTCACAGCCGGGTCGGATCTACGGCATCCGGTTGTATGACTTTGATCTGCGTTGGCGTATCAGCGGTGATGTGATCGAGGTACTGGAATTGGCTCCGCTGGGTGAGGATCAGGTTCCGGCAAGATAGTGTTCCGCCGCCCTGCGCACCCTGCCGATATCACACAACATCTCCCGCAGTGTCGGTATGGTGTCTTCCCGTTCAATTACGGTGGTTACGGGGCCGAATCGATCCAGGGCTTCGGTATAGAGACGCCAGATCGGATCGATGATATGTGGGGGGGAGTCCCAGGCATCATCTGTTGTCGTCTGGAAACTGATGTCCGGCAGATGGATCTGCTGCACCCGCCCCTTCGGCATCCGTTGGAGATAGTCAGCGGCACTGAATGCCTGGTTCAGACTGCTGGTGAGCAGGTTGCCGATATCGATCAGAATTAGGGAGCCTGAGCGTGTGGCTACTTCACAGATGAACTCGGCCTCCGGGATCTCCTGGTGATTGCCCTGCTCCAGCGGCACGTTTTCCAGCAGTATCCGTTGACCAAGGATCGACTGCACCTGTTCGATGCGTGAAATCACGTGCTCCAGGGTTTCGTTGGTATAGGGCAGTGGCAGGAGCTGACCCTGCCCGTCATCTGCCCCTTTCCAGCAGAGGTGATCCGAAATCCAGGCGGGTTCGATACGGTCGATCAGTTTTTTCAGCGCATCCAGATAGCCCCGGTCCAGTGGCCAGGGGCTGCCGATAGAGAGGGTGAGACCATGCAGTATGAGCGGGTAATGTGCCTTCAGTGCATCCAGTTGTCGCAGGGTCTCCTCATCCGCCCCCAGATAATTTTCGCTGATGACCTCGATGCAGCCGATTTCCGGCTGGTCGCGGAGCAGGGTTTCAAGATACTCGGTGCGCAGGCGCAAACCGTATCCGAGAGAGGGGTATGTCATCTGTTTTTTTCTTCTGCTCATGAGGCCAGGGTCGACATCTGTCGACCCTGACAATACTCTGCTTTTCACGGGCAGGGCAAGGGGGTGGGGAGGATATTCACGAGCGCCTATTAAGTAACCACTTGAAAACTGATTTTCCAGTACCCAACTGAGCTCCAGATGGCTGTAACTAACGGGTTTAACAGGAGGCTTTAATGTCGCATATCGTCTGTCCCCACTGCCAGGGGGTGAATCGGGTTCCCGAGCAGCGCATTGATGGGAATCCGAAGTGTGGCAAGTGTCACAAGCCGCTGTTCACCGCCCGGCCGATTGCCCTGGATGGCGCCGGCTTTGAGCGTTTTGTCAGTCGCAGTGATCTGCCCCTGCTGGTCGATTTCTGGGCCCCCTGGTGTGGTCCCTGCAAAATGATGGCCCCGGCCTTCGAACAGGCGGCTGCCCGGTTGGAGCCGCGGGTGCAACTCATCAAGATCAATACCGAAGAGCAGCAGTCGGTGGCGGCCAGATTTGCCATCCGCAGCATTCCCACCCTGATCCTGTTCCGTGGTGGATCGGAAATCGCCCGGGTTTCGGGGGCGATGGATGCATCGGGCCTGGTTTCCTGGACGACAAAACAGCTGTGATTTTTGCCGGGTGCCGCATGGACATGGGCACCCCGATTCAAGTAGAATTCACCCGGTCGGCGGCTTTGCGGTTCAGTACAGTCGCTCCCAGAAAATCCTAATCCGTTCGGGATGGCTCCCTAGAGACTGTCCCGTTTGGCATGCCTGAAGGGGACTGGTTTCTTGAGTAAGCCCGCAATATTGGTCTTGGAAGATGGAACGGTCTTCCGTGGTGAATCCATCGGTGTCGATGGTCAGACAGTCGGCGAGGTGGTATTCAATACCGCCATGACCGGATACCAGGAGATTCTTACCGATCCCTCCTACTGCAGGCAGATCGTCACCCTGACCTACCCCCATATCGGCAATACCGGCACCAATGACGAGGATGAAGAGTCCGGCGAGGTCTACGCCGCGGGGCTGATTATCCGTGATCTGCCCCTGCTGGCCAGCAGCTGGCGCAGCCAGCGGACCCTGGATCAGTACTTGCGGGACAACGGTGTGGTGGCGATTGCCGGCATCGATACCCGCAAGCTGACCCGGATCCTGCGTGAAAAGGGCGCCCAGTCCGGTTGCATCATGGCTGGCGATCAACCGAATGAAGCGGCCGCCCTGGATGCGGCCCGGTCGTTTCCTGGACTGATGGGCATGGACCTGGCGAAAGAGGTGACTACCCATGCGCCTTATGAGTGGGCACAGGGCACCTGGAGTCTGGAAGGCGGCTTGCCGGAGTCCCCGGGGCATATTGAAGAGAGCCTGCCGACCCATGTGGTTGCCTACGATTACGGCATCAAGCGCAACATACTACGCATGCTGGTGGATCGTGGCTGCCGGGTGACGGTGGTGCCGGCCCAGACGCCGGCGGACAAGGTGCTGGAGCTGCGGCCGAACGGGGTGTTCCTGTCCAATGGACCGGGCGATCCGGAGCCCTGCGACTACGCCATCGAGGCGATCAAGACCATTGTGGATACCGGAATCCCGGTATTCGGCATCTGCCTCGGGCATCAGCTGCTGGCCCTGGCCAGTGGCGGCAAGACCGTCAAGATGAAATTCGGCCACCACGGCGCCAACCATCCGGTGCAGAACCTGCAGGACAAGGTGGTGATGATCTCCAGCCAGAATCACGGGTTCGCGGTGGATGAGCAGAGCCTGCCGGCCAATCTGGAGGCGACCTACCGCTCCCTGTTCGATGACTCCCTGCAGGGGATTCACCGTACCGACAAGCCGGCCTTTGGCTTCCAGGGTCATCCGGAAGCAAGCCCGGGCCCCCATGACGTAGCGCCGATGTTTGATCACTTTATCGAGTTAATGCAAGCCGCGGAATAGAGCGGGTTAGACGACAACAGAAACAAGCCATTTACTGCGGATTTAAAAGCAACCAATGCCAAAAAGAACAGACATTGAAAGCGTACTGATTATCGGTGCCGGCCCGATCGTGATCGGCCAGGCGTGCGAGTTCGACTACTCCGGGGCCCAGGCGTGCAAGGCGCTGCGGGAGGAGGGCTACCGGGTGATCCTGGTCAACTCCAATCCGGCCACCATCATGACCGATCCGGACAGCGCCGACGCGGTCTATATCGAGCCCATCACCTGGCGCACGGTTGCACGGATTATCGAAAAGGAGCGCCCCGATGTGCTGCTGCCCACCATGGGCGGGCAGACGGCGCTGAACTGCGCCCTGGATCTGGTGCGCGAAGGGGTGCTGGAGAAGTACGGGGTCGAGATGGTCGGCGCTTCACGCGAGGCGATCGACAAGGCGGAGGATCGCGATCTGTTCCGCCAGGCGATGCAGAAGATCGGCCTGGACATGCCCCGGGCGGCGGTCGCCCACAGCATGGAAGAGGCGCTGCAGGTGCAGGCGCAGATCGGCTTTCCCACCATTATCCGGCCCTCCTTCACCATGGGCGGCTCCGGTGGCGGTATCGCCTACAACCGGGAGGAGTTTGTCGAGATCTGCGAGCGTGGGCTGGACCTCTCACCTACCCGTGAGCTGCTGATCGAGGAGTCGGCACTGGGCTGGAAAGAGTACGAGATGGAAGTGGTGCGGGACCACAAGGACAACTGCATCATCATCTGCTCCATCGAGAACCTCGACCCGATGGGGGTGCATACCGGTGATTCCATCACCGTGGCGCCGGCCCAGACCCTGACCGACAAAGAGTACCAGATCATGCGTAATGCCTCGCTGGCGGTGTTGCGCGAGATCGGTGTGGATACCGGTGGCTCCAACGTGCAGTTCGCCATCAATCCGCAAGACGGGCGCATGATCATCATCGAGATGAATCCCCGGGTCTCCCGCTCCTCCGCTCTGGCTTCCAAGGCGACCGGTTTTCCGATAGCCAAGATCGCTGCCAAGCTGGCGGTGGGCTATACCCTGGATGAACTGCGCAACGAGATCACCGGTGGTGCCACACCCGCCTCGTTTGAGCCGTCGATTGACTACGTGGTGACCAAGATTCCCCGTTTTGCCTTCGAGAAATTTCCCACTGCGCAGGATCGTCTGACCACCCAGATGAAATCGGTGGGCGAGGTGATGGCCATCGGCCGCACCTTCCAGGAGTCATTGCAGAAGGCGCTGCGCGGCCTGGAGACCGGCAAGAGCGGCCTCGATGAGATCGTGGATCTGGAATCTGAGGAGCTCAAGACCACGTTGCGTCATGAGCTGCGCGAGCCGGGTGCGGAGCGCATCTGGTATGTGGCGGACGCCTTCCGTTCCGGTATGTCACTGGATGATATTTTCCAGGTGACCAATATTGATCCCTGGTTCCTGGTGCAGATCGAGGAGTTGGTAAAGATTGAAGCCGATGTGCGTCAGGGCGGGTTGCAGGCACTGAATGGTGATCGGCTGCGCTACCTCAAGCGCAAGGGTTTCTCCGACGAGCGCCTGGCCAAACTGGTTGATGTTAAGCAGGAGCGTATCCGTGAGGCACGCTGGCAGGCCGGTGTACGCCCGGTGTTCAAGCGGGTGGACACCTGCGCCGCCGAGTTCTCCACCAGCACTGCTTACATGTACTCCACCTATGAGGAGGAGTGCGAGGCGCAGCCTACGGACAAGAAAAAGATCATGGTGCTGGGTGGCGGTCCGAACCGGATCGGGCAGGGTATCGAGTTCGATTACTGCTGCGTGCATGCCGCCTTCGCCATGCGTGATGATGGCTATGAGACCATCATGGTCAACTGCAATCCGGAGACCGTATCCACCGATTACGACACCTCGGATCGACTCTATTTCGAACCCCTGACCCTGGAGGATGTGCTTGAGGTGATCGAGGTCGAAAAGCCGATGGGCATCATTGTGCAGTATGGCGGGCAGACCCCGCTCAAACTGGCGCGGGCGCTGGAAGCGGCCGGTGCGGCCATCATCGGTACCTCACCCGACTCCATCGACCTGGCCGAGGATCGTGAGCGATTCCAGCAGCTGGTGGAAAAACTGGGCCTGAAACAGCCGCCCAACCGCACCGCCACCGAGGCCGAACAGGCCGTACTGCTGGCGAAAGAGGTCGGATATCCGCTGGTGGTGCGTCCCTCCTATGTACTCGGTGGACGGGCCATGGAGATTGTCCATGATGAAGATGACCTGCGGCGCTATATGCGGGACGCGGTGAGCGTCTCCAACGATTCGCCGGTGCTGCTGGATCATTTCCTGGATGATGCAATTGAGGTGGATATCGATGCCATCTGTGACGGCACCGATGTGTTGATCGGCGGCATCATGGAGCATATCGAGGAGGCCGGTGTCCATTCCGGTGACTCCGCCTGCTCGCTGCCGCCCTATACGCTCTCGCCAGAGATACAGGACCGCATGCGCGAGCAGATCCGCCGCATGGCGCTGGAACTGAAAGTGGTGGGTTTGATGAATACCCAGTTTGCCATCAAGGATAACGACATTTATATTCTGGAGGTAAATCCACGCGCCTCGCGCACCGTCCCGTTTGTATCCAAGGCGACCGGCGTGCAACTGGCCAAGATTGCCGCCCGCTGCATGGCGGGGGTTTCACTCAAGGAGCAGGGTTTCACCGAAGAGGTGATACCGGAGAACTATTTCGTCAAGGAGGCGATCTTCCCGTTTGTCAAATTCCCCGGGGTCGATACCCTGCTGGGACCCGAGATGAAATCCACCGGTGAGGTGATGGGGGTTGGTGCCACCTTTGGCGAGGCCTTCGCCAAGGCGATGGAGGGAGCCGGCGATCTGCTGCCACGCTCCGGCCGTGCCCTGCTTTCGGTGCGTGAGCAGGATAAGGCGCGCATCGTCTCGGTGGCGCGGGATCTGCATGAACTCGGTTTCCAGCTCTTTGCCACCGGCGGCACCTGCAAGGTGATCATGGAGCACGGCATCGAATGTGAGCGGGTGAACAAGGTGGCCGAGGGGCGTCCACATATCGTGGATATGATCAAGAATGACGAATTTCGTCTGATCATCAATACCACCGAGGGGAAGAAAGCCATTGCCGATTCGGCCGCCATACGGCGTGCCGCCCTTCAGCACAAGGTGACCTACACCACCACCATGTCAGGCGGCGAGGCGATCTGCCTGGCGTTGAAGCAGGCGGACAGCACCAATGTCAACCGTCTGCAGGACCTGCATTGATCGGGATTGTGGCCTCCGGTTGGATGCCTGGATAGTGAATAAAGATGAGGTTTAAGATATGAGCAAGGTGCCCCTGACAGTCAGAGGTGCGGAGAATCTTCGGGCCGAGCTGACCCAGCTGAAACAGGTCGAGCGCCCGCGGGTGATCCAGGCGATCGCCGAGGCGCGTGCGCACGGTGACCTGAAAGAGAACGCGGAGTATCACGCGGCGCGTGAACAGCAGGGTTTTATCGAGGGCAGAATCAAGGATATCGAGTCCAAGCTCTCCCATGCCCAGATCATCGATGTGAAGAGTATCGATGCCGATGGCCGGGTGATATTTGGCGCCACCGTCGATGTCTATGAAGAGGAAGAGGATGCGGAGCACACCTTCCAGATCGTCGGTGATGACGAGGCGGACATCAAACAGGGGCTGATCTCGGTCAGTTCTCCCATGGCACGCGCCCTGATTGGCAAATCCGTGGGCGATGAGGCGGCGGTCCGGACCCCCAATGGCCTGCGGCACATGGAGATATTGGACGTCCGTTACGAATAGTAGTGTGGGGTTGCGGAATTCGACCAGAGGGGGCGAAAGCCCCCTTTTGGTTTTGTCCAGGGATGGGCTAATGCCGCACGACTCCATGGATGGGAGTAGGGGCAACCCCCCGTGGTTGCCCGGAAACGCGGTATGCCGGTTGGAGAGGGCAGGCACAGGGGCCTGCCCCTACGGCGGGTTCGGCTGGGTTCGGGATTGGATCGGGCTGGCTCAGTCCTGGCTCAGGGAGATGACCGGTTTGTCCGGATTACGTCTGAAAAAGGCCGCCACATGGCCGATGCTCTGCACCCGTTCGGCGCCGCAGCGGTCGCATATACTGTCGATCATCACCTGCCGCTCTTCCCGGTCGCCGGCATTCAGTCGCACCTTGATCAGTTCATGGGTGTTCAGGGTGATCTCCAGTTCATTGAAAACCGCCTCGGTCAGGCCATTCTGGCCAATAATCACCACAGGATTGAGGTGATGAACCAGGCTCTTGAGTTGGTGAAGCTGTTTTTTAGTCAGAGACATCTCGGACTCCGGTCGGTCTTGAAAGGCCGCGCATTCTAACGTAGTTATAGGTCGGTCGACACTCTTTTGATGTCATGATCCACAAGAGTAGGGCAGATGAAAAAAAGCAAAAGCAGTCACCAGTGGCTGGATCGTCACTTCAATGATGTCTATGTGAAACGGGCCCAGGCCGAGGGGTATCGTTCCCGTGCCGCCTTCAAGTTGCTGGAGCTGCAGGAGAAAGATCACCTGCTCTCTGCGGGTCAGGTGGTTATAGATCTTGGCGCGGCGCCGGGCGGCTGGTCCCAAGTGGCGGCCAGGCTGGTGGGCGCTGCAGGCAGGGTGTTTGCCCTGGATATCCTGCCGATGGACCCGGTTCCCGCGGTTGATTTCATCCAGGGGGATTTTCGTGAAGATACGTCGGTTGAGCAACTGCGGGCGTTGCTGGCCGGTCGGCCGGTGGATCTTGTAATCTCGGACATGGCCCCCAATGTGAGTGGTATGAGCGCCGTTGATCAGCCCCGTGCCATGTATCTCTGTGAACTCGCTCTGGAATATGCGCGGGAAGTGCTGCGTCCGGGGGGCGATTTTGTGGTAAAGGTTTTTCAGGGTGAAGGGTTTGATCAATATGTGCGGGATCTGCGCAGCAGCTTTGCCAAAGTGGTCACGCGTAAACCCGCCGCATCGCGGCCCCAGAGCCGGGAGGTCTATCTGGTGGCGAGGCGCTATAATGTATAGTACTGTAGATCGTCCGTTTTGGTGATAACCAGTTGAATTATGGCCGGTTCCTGTGGTCATTAGCGGAAGCGAACCGGAAAGCGCCGAGGCTGTTGCGGGGATTTTCCCGGCATGAATAGTTATGTAGAGGGTTTTGACCTTGAATGATATGGCAAAAAATCTGATTCTCTGGGTGATCATCGCGATCGTTTTGATGTCAGTGTTTAACAATTTTTCCACCCAGACCTCGCAGACCAATGCGCTGTCCTATTCGGATTTTATTGCCCAGGTAAAGAGCGGCGCGGTTCAGAAGGTGAATATCGATGGCCGGGAGATTAAGGGTACCTTGACCTCAGGCGCCACCTTTTCGACCTACAGTCCGGGTGATGACGGGCTGGTGGGCGACCTGCTGAACAACAATGTGCAGATTGTCGCCACGCCACCGGAAAAGCCATCAATCCTGATGACCATCCTGATCAACTGGTTCCCGCTGTTTATCTTGATCGGTTTGTGGATCTTCTTCATGCGCCAGATGCAGGGCGGCGGTGCCGGTCGCGGGGCCATGTCCTTCGGCAAGAGCAAGGCGCGCATGCTGGGCGAGGACCAGGTCAAGGTCACGTTCGCGGATGTGGCCGGTGTTGAAGAGGCCAAGGATGAGGTCTCGGAAATAGTCGAATTCCTGCGAGATCCATCAAAATTTCAGAAACTGGGCGGCAAAATCCCCAAGGGCGTCCTGATGGTCGGCTCGCCCGGTACCGGCAAAACCCTGCTGGCCAAGGCTATAGCGGGTGAGGCCAAGGTGCCCTTCTTTACCATCTCGGGTTCCGATTTCGTGGAGATGTTTGTCGGTGTCGGTGCCTCCCGGGTGCGCGACATGTTTGAACAGGCGAAGAAGCACGCCCCCTGCATCATCTTTATCGACGAGATCGACGCGGTCGGCCGCCATCGTGGCGCCGGTCTTGGTGGTGGGCATGATGAGCGTGAGCAGACGCTGAACCAGTTGCTGGTGGAGATGGACGGATTTGAGGGTAACGAAGGCGTTATCGTCATCGCCGCTACCAACCGTCCCGATGTGCTTGATCCCGCGCTGTTGCGCCCGGGACGGTTCGATCGCCAGGTGGTGGTGCCACTGCCTGATGTGCGGGGACGGGAACAGATTCTTAAAGTACACCTGCGCAAGGTGGCTGCCTCTGATGATGTGAAGCCGGCACTGATCGCGCGCGGCACCCCGGGCTTCTCTGGCGCCGACCTGGCCAATCTGGTCAACGAAGCGGCCCTGTTTGCCGCCCGTGCCAACAAGCGCATGGTGGAGATGGCCGAGATGGAGCGGGCCAAGGACAAGATCATGATGGGCGCCGAGCGCAAATCCATGGTGATGAGTGAAGAAAATAAGCGACTGACCGCCTACCACGAGGCCGGACACGCCATCGTCGGGCGTCTGGTGCCGTCCCATGATCCGGTCTACAAGGTGAGCATCATCCCGCGCGGTCGGGCCTTGGGTGTCACCATGTTCCTGCCGGAAGAGGATCGTTACAGTCAGAGTAAAGAGCACCTGGAGAGCCAGATATCCAGCCTGTTCGGCGGCCGTGTGGCGGAAGAGTTGATATTCGGCAAGGATATGGTCACCACCGGTGCCTCCAATGATATCCAGCGCGCCACCAGTATCGCCCGTAGCATGGTGACCAAATGGGGCCTCTCGGATCGCCTCGGACCGCTGATGTATGGCGAGGAGGAAGAGGAGGTGTTCCTGGGCCGTTCCGTGACTCAGCACAAGAATGTCTCCGACGAGACCGCCCACGCCATCGATGAGGAGGTACACGTCTTCATCGACCGCAATTACGCCCGGGCGAAGCGGATTCTTGAGGAGAACATAGAGAAGTTGCATATCATGGCCGAGGCGCTGATCAAGTATGAAACCATCGACAGCACTCAGATTAATGACATCATGTCCGGTAAGCGCCCGCAACCGCCCAAGGACTGGATGGATGATTCGGACTCGGCATCAAAATCCGGCGATGATGGTTTGAAGGCCGATACGATCGACAGGCCCGCGGGTGATTCACCCGATGGGATCGGGGGTCCTGCCGGACAGCATTGAATCGCCATAGCCAGAGAACGCCTTTCCCTATGACGATTCTCGATTGTGCCAATAAGAGCATCGATCTCGGTCACCCCCGGATCATGGGCATATTGAATGTCACCCCTGACTCCTTCTCGGACGGGGGTGATTTCATTTCCCCCGATGTAGCCCTCAAGCGCGTCCATGCCATGATCCTTGAAGGTGCGGATATCCTGGATATCGGTGGGGAGTCTACCCGCCCCGGCGCCCGGGCCGTGTCCGAGCAGGAAGAGCTGGACAGGGTTATTCCCGCCATTCAGGCCATTGCCGCAGAATTCCCGATTCCTGTCTCGGTGGATACCAGCAAGGCGACCGTGATGCGCGAAGCGGTGGCGGCCGGGGCCGGGCTGATCAATGACGTAATGGCGTTAAGAGATGTGGGGGCTTTAGCGGCAGCGCGGGAGTTGAATGTGCCGGTCTGTCTGATGCATATGCAGGGGTTGCCCCGAACCATGCAGCATGACCCCCAATATCGGGATGTTGTGGCAGAAGTCGGCGACTTTCTGCAGTCACGTGTCGATGCCTGCCTGGCGGAAGGTATCCCCAGAGAGAAGCTGTTGCTTGATCCCGGCTTTGGTTTTGGCAAGTCCCTGCAGCACAATCTCGCGCTGCTGCGCCATCTCGACCGGTTCAGCAAGTTACAGCTTCCGCTGCTGGTGGGTATCTCCCGGAAGTCGATGATCGGTGCGGTCCTTGATGACGCGCCGGTGGGGCAGCGCCTGCATGGCGGACTGGCCTGCGCCGTCATGGCGGTAGAGCGGGGCGCGGTAATTATACGTACCCATGATGTGAAACCGACTGCCGATGCGGTACGCATGGCGCATGCGGTGATGTCGATAGAAGTGTAGGAAGCGGCGCCCTCGCCGCGAAGCTTCCGCCCGAGGCAGAACGTCTGCAGGATCGGCCAAGCCACCGCAGATCGGATCAGGGTTGTCGGGTTATGTTTTCGACTAACGGCCCGCTCCTGATGTGCATTACTGCCCAGAAGGCAGGATTGGCCTGGCGTAATCTGAGAAATATGCTTTTAATATCGTGAGTTGATTTGCCGAGACAGAGGGGAGCGTCTTGAAGCGAAAATATTTTGGAACAGACGGGATTCGTGGCCGCGTCGGTGAAGGGAAAATAACCCCCGAGTTTGTCATGCGTCTTGGCTGGGCTGCCGGGCGGGTGCTCGGCAGGGGTAAGGATAGCAAGGTGCTGATCGGCAAGGATACCCGGATATCCGGCTATCTGCTGGAGTCGGCGCTGGAGGCGGGACTGGTGGCGGCGGGTGTGGATATCCACCTGCTGGGCCCCATGCCGACTCCGGGTATTGCCTACCTGACCCGCACCCTGCATGCGCAGGCGGGCATTGTGATCAGCGCTTCCCATAATCCCCATTGTGATAACGGTATCAAATTCTTCTCCAGTGAAGGCACAAAGCTGCCGGATGAGGTGGAACTTGCGATCGAGCGGGAGCTGGACAAGCAAATGACCACGGTTGAATCCGAACAACTGGGCAAGGCGTATCGAGTCAGTGATGCCGCGGGTCGTTATATCGAGTTTTGCAAAAGCACCATCCCCTGGACCATGAGCTTCAAGGGAATGAAGATGGTGGTGGACTGTGCTCATGGCGCTACCTACCACATCGCCCCACATGTTTTTCGGGAGGTGGGTGCCGAGGTCATTGCCATTGGCGCTGAACCCAACGGGCTGAATATCAATGCCGGGGTCGGCTCGACGCATATTGAAACCCTGCAGCGAGAGGTGTTGAAACAACAGGCCGATCTGGGTATTGCCCTGGATGGTGATGGTGACCGCCTGATCATGGTGGATGCCAGGGGTTCCGTGCTGGATGGTGACGATATCCTCTATATCATCGCCTGCTCCCGGTTGCGCCGGGGAGTTCTGGATGGGGGTGTGGTCGGTACCAAGATGACCAATGTCGGGCTTGAGCATGCCTTGAACGAGCACGGTATTGACCTGGTGCGTACCGATGTGGGGGATCGCTATATCCTCGAACGGCTGCAGTTGGAGCGCTGGTCCCTCGGGGGAGAGCCATCGGGACATATCATCTGTCTCGATCGTACCACCACCGGTGATGGTATCATCTCCGCTCTGCAGGTGCTGGCGGAGATCAATAAAAGTGGCCGGGCGTTGCATGAATTGCGCGAAGGCTACAAAAAGTACCCGCAGATCACACGCAATGTAAAGCTGGGCAGTGCCATGGCGGCGGAACTGTTGGCTGCCGAGTCGGTGCGTCAGGCCGTTGCCGCCGCCGAGGCTGCGCTTGCCGGCTCGGGGCGGGTGCTGCTGCGCCCTTCCGGGACCGAACCGCTGGTCAGGGTCACGCTGGAGGGGCCGGATGAGGCGCAGATTCAGAACCTTTCCCAGCAGATCGTCGATGCCTTGGAACGGCTCGTGATACTGCCCGCCGCAAGCAGGCAGAAGATCTCCGTTTAAGCTCTTTGTGGTGCGCCGGATCGTCTCGATACTGGCGGACATTCGGGGTTGTTAAACGGCAACATGCCGGGTCTGTGGATGGTCATAGGGATAATTGATCTCATGTATACCATTTCCTGATTTGATTTCACCCGGATCGCTGGCTAGAATTTTTCCCTTTGTTGGCGGAAGAAAAAGCTGTCCTGGATGGTGGTCCGCTAAAAATCTGTCAGGAGAATGGGATGCGTCAACCACTCGTTGCGGGTAACTGGAAGATGAACGGCTCTCTCGAGAGCATCGAGCGGCTGCTCCAGGGCATCAAGGCAGGCATGGGTAATGTGAAGCGGGTCGAAGTGGCGGTTTGTGCGCCGGCCATCTATCTTCCGGCAGTTCAGCAACAGCTGCAGGGCAGTGCCGTGGCCTGGGGTGCGCAGGATGTCTCGGCGGAAGCATCCGGCGCCTATACCGGCGAAATCGCCACTTCCATGCTGAAGGAGTTTGGCTGTAAATATGTCATCGTCGGCCACTCTGAGCGGCGTGCCTATCATGCCGAGAGTGACCAGCTTGTGGCCCGCAAATATGCGGCGGCCCGCGCAGCCGGGCTGGTGCCGATTCTCTGCGTGGGTGAAACCCTTGCCGAGCGGGAGCAGGGTATTACCGAGTCGGTGGTTGCCCGCCAATTGAATGCAGTCATTGAGCAAGAGGGTGTCGCGGCCCTGGCGGATGGCGTGGTGGCTTATGAGCCGGTCTGGGCTATTGGTACCGGCGAAACCGCGACACCGGATCAGGCCCAGGAAGTGCACGCCTTTATTCGCAACCGTGTGGCCGGGCATGATGCCGGCGTGGCTGAAGGTCTGCGAATCCTTTATGGCGGCAGCATGAAACCCGGAAATGCCCGGGAGCTGATCGCCAGGCCGGATATTGATGGCGGCCTGATTGGCGGCGCCTCTCTTGAAGCAGATGATTTCCTGGAAATCTGCACCGCGGCCAATTGATGCGGGACTGATCGACTGTGTTGCAGCATGGTTTAGGATGATTGTCTGGATTGTCCGTAACAAAAATCATGCTAATCTCGACTTTTGATGCGGATGTGGCTTCTTTCTCGCAGCTGCATCATGTACAATGCGCGCTTTAAATTTTCAGCGATAAAACGGAAGCCCGAATGCAAACAGCTCTGGTGGTTGTTCATCTGTTCCTGGCAGTAGGTGTCATTGGTCTGGTGCTGATGCAGCACGGCAAGGGGGCTGATGCAGGCGCGGCTTTTGGCTCCGGTTCATCGGGCACGGTTTTTGGCGCGGCCGGTTCCGCCAATTTTTTAAGTCGTGCAACAGCCCTGCTGGCAACCCTTTTCTTCCTGACCAGTCTGGGTATGGGGTGGTACGCCATGCAATCGGTTGATCGGCCGGGACTGATGATCGAGGATACCAAACCGGCGGTGGAGATACCGTCTACCGAACCGGAACCGGTGTCGGAGGTGCCCGCAATATCGACACCGGGTGCGGCCAGTGGGAGTCCGGTCGAGGTTCCGGTTATTCCGCCTGCGGCGTCCGGAAGTGGTGAGCAGCCCAAGGCAACCGAATGAGTTAAAAACAGGGGCTGATTGGCCCGTACGCCGATGTGGTGAAATTGGTAGACACGCTATCTTGAGGGGGTAGTGGCGCAAGCCGTGCCGGTTCAAATCCGGCCATCGGCACCATACTGAAGAAACGGCACTATCCGTTGGGTAGTGCCGTTTTTTGTTAGTAAAATCAAACATAAGTGGCTGATTATAAAGTTTTTTATTGTTGGTATAAGCTTGACAGATCAAGCTTGCTGCTCTAGTATTTCGCCCCGTTAAACTTACGGCCGGAGCCACTGCAAATGGGCGCCCGGTGAGAAGGACGAGAGCAAATGTTAGAGAACTATTTTCCCGTTCTGGTGTTTGTCGGTGTCGGCCTGATTGTCGGGGCCGTCATGGTGGCACTGGGTTTTGTGCTTGGCACAAGACGCCCCGATAGCGAAAAGCTGTCTCCCTATGAGTGCGGTTTCGAGGCATTTGAAGATGCCCGCATGAAGTTTGATGTCAGGTATTACCTGGTCGCCATCCTGTTCATTATTTTTGATCTTGAGATTGCATTTCTGTTTCCCTGGGCCATCGTCCTGGACAAAATCGGCATGGTGGGACTCGTCGCCATGACCGTATTCCTGGGTATTCTGGTGGTCGGGTTTATCTATGAGTGGAAGAAAGGGGCCCTGGAATGGGAGTAGAAGGCATACTGGAAAAGGGTGTCATCACCACAAGCGCCGACAAGCTGATCAACTGGGCGCGTACCGGTTCCCTCTGGCCAATGACCTTCGGCCTTGCCTGTTGCGCGGTGGAGATGATGCACGCGGCGGCGGCGCGCTATGATATGGATCGATTCGGGATCATTTTCCGCCCCAGTCCCCGTCAGTCCGATGTGATGATCGTGGCCGGCACACTGGTCAACAAGATGGCGCCTGCGCTGCGCAAAGTCTATGACCAGATGGCTGAACCCCGCTGGGTGATCTCCATGGGCTCCTGCGCCAATGGCGGCGGTTACTACCACTACTCTTACTCCGTGGTGCGGGGCTGTGATCGTGTGGTGCCGGTGGATATCTATGTGCCGGGCTGTCCGCCCACTGCCGAGGCGCTCCTGTACGGCATCATCCAGTTGCAGGAAAAAATCAAACGTACCAGCACCATTGCGCGTCAGGACTAGGTGAGTCGGATTAATGAACGAAACAGTCAAGACGAAATCCCAGCTTCGCCACGAAACATTAAAAGCCAATCTGGTTGAACGATTTGAATCACAAGGCTGTGTTGTGAGCTCCGCATTGGGCGAGGTCACGATGGTGATCCCCCGGGAGCAGCTGCTGACCATCGCCACGGAACTCCGTGACGATGAAGCCTTTCTGTTTGAAGAGCTGGTCGATGCGTGCGGTGTCGATTATGCCGGCTATGGTGAATCCGAATGGCTGACCCAGGAGGCCTCGACAGCCGGATTCTCTCGCGGGGTCGATCGCCATAATATTGATGTATCCGCACGGGGCGATAACGATCGCTTCGCCGTGGTCTACCATCTCCTGTCCATGGCGCACAATCAGCGCCTGCGCTTGCGCGCATTTGTCGATGCGACGCAACCGATCATCGATTCCGTGGTGGATATCTGGCGCGGCGCCGACTGGTTTGAGCGTGAGGCCTTTGATCTGTATGGCATTATGTTCAGCGGCCACCCGGATCTGCGCCGCATCCTGACGGATTATGGTTTTGTCGGCCACCCGTTCCGCAAGGACTTCCCGCTTGGCGGCACGGTCCAGATGCGCTACGACGCAGAACAGCGGAGGGTGATCTACGAGCCGGTCTCTCTTGATCCCCGTGTGCTGGTGCCGAAGGTGATCCGCGAAGATAACCGATTTGTGTCCAACGCACAGCAGGACTCCACAGATGCCTGAAATTCGTAACTATACCCTCAACTTCGGCCCCCAGCATCCGGCCGCGCATGGTGTGCTGCGTCTGGTTCTCGAGATGGATGGTGAAGTGATCGAACGCGCCGACCCGCACATCGGGTTGCTGCACCGGGCGACCGAGAAGCTGGCCGAGAGTAAGCCGTTCAATCATACGATTCCCTATATGGATCGGCTCGACTATGTCTCCATGATGTGCAATGAGCACAGCTATGTCATGGCGATCGAAAAACTGATGGGTGTCGAGATTCCCCTGCGGGCCAAGTATATCCGTACCCTGTTTGACGAGGTCACACGGATTCTCAATCACCTGATGTGGCTGGGAACCCATGCGCTGGATGTCGGCGCCATGACGGTATTCCTCTACGCCTTCCGCGAGCGCGAGGATCTGATGGACTGCTACGAGGCGGTATCGGGTGCGCGCATGCATGCCGCCTATTACCGGGTGGGTGGGGTCTATCGGGATCTGCCGGATGTGATGCCGCGCCATGCCAATAACCAGTTCCGCAGTGATGCGGATATCGCGCGTAGAAACGAGGCCCGCCAGGGTTCGTTGCTGGACTTCATTGAAGATTTCACCAACCGTTTTCCAGGGCTGGTTGACGAATATGAGGCCCTGCTGACGGATAACCGCATCTGGAAGCAGCGTACGGTCGGTATCGGCGTGGTGACGCCGGAGCGTGCCAAACAGCTCTCATTCAGCGGTCCGATGGTACGCGGCTCAGGATTGGCCTGGGATCTGCGCAAAAAACAGCCCTATGCCGCTTATGACAAAGTGGATTTCGATATTCCGGTGGGCGTGAATGGTGACTGCTATGATCGTTACCTGGTACGGGTCGAGGAGCTGCGTCAATCTACGCGCATTATCAAGCAGTGTATCCAGTGGTTGCGTGAGAATCCGGGGCCGGTGATTGTGGATGACCATAAGATCTCGCCGCCGGCTCGTGACTATATGAAAGGTGACATGGAGAGTCTGATCCACCATTTCAAGCTGTTCACCGAAGGCTATTGCCCGCCGGCCGGCGAGGCCTACGCCGCCGTCGAGGCACCCAAGGGCGAGTTCGGCTGTTACGTGGTTTCCGACGGTAGCAACAAACCGTTCCGCCTAAAGATTCGCGCCCCCGGGTTTGCACATCTGGCAGCGATGGACGAGATGGTCAAGGGCCACATGCTGGCCGATGTGGTGGCGGTGATCGGCACCATGGATGTCGTATTCGGGGAGATTGATCGCTGATGGGTTTCAAGAATTTACCACTGACCACGGTCAAACCGACGGAGAATAAGGAGCAGTTGTTCCCCGCAGAGATACGCGCGGAGATCGATACCTGGGTAGCCAAATACCCGGAAGGCTGGCAGCAGTCGGCGGTCATGGCGGCACTGCGTATCGTCCAGGACGACAATGGAGGATACCTCACCCAGGCGCTGATGGACAAAGTGGCCGCCTATCTCGATATGCCGCCCATCACCGTCTATGAAGTGGCCAGCTTCTACTCCATGTATGAGCACAAGCAAGTGGGCAGGCACAAGGTCTGCATCTGTACCAATGTCTCCTGCATGATCAACGGTTCCGACAAGCTGGTCGAGCATATGGAGAAGAAGCTCGGTATCACGCTGGGACAGACCACGGAAGATGGCAGGTTCACCCTGAAAGAGGTGGAGTGCCTGGGCGCCTGTGGCGGTGCCCCCATGTTCCAGATCGGCACCAAGTATTACGAGAATCTGACGCCTGAACTGGTCGATTCCATTCTGGACGGGCTGGAGTAAGCATCATGGCAAACGAAGTCTGTCTCAGAAACAACGATCTTGAGCGCCCCTGGCTGCTGGAGACCTACCAGAGCCGTGGCGGCTACTCCGCGCTGAGCAAAATCCTCAAGGAAAAAATTCCACCTGAAAAGGTGATCGAGGAGGTCAAATCCTCCGGCCTGCGCGGTCGCGGTGGTGCCGGATTTCCGACCGGTCTGAAGTGGAGCTTTATCTCCCGCAATGCACCGGGCCAGAAGTATGTGGTGTGCAACTCGGATGAGGGCGAGCCGGGTACCTTCAAGGACCGCGATATCCTCCGCTACAACCCGCATCAGCTGATCGAGGGTATGATCATCGCCGGCTATGCCATCGGCGCTACCGTTGGTTACAACTATATCCGTGGCGAGTTCTGGGAGCCCTACGAGCGCTTCGAGGCGGCGCTGGAAGAGGCGCGTGCGGCGGGCTTCCTGGGCGACAATCTGCTGGGTTCCGGGTTTGATTTCCAGCTTCACTCGCACCTGGGTGGCGGCGCCTATATCTGTGGCGAGGAGACCGCGCTGCTGGAGTCCATCGAAGGCAAGAAGGGCCAGCCCCGTTACAAACCGCCGTTTCCGGCGCATTTCGGACTCTATGGCCGGCCGACCATTATCAATAACACCGAGTCGCTGGCCTCCGTCCCGGTCATCATGGAGAAGGGTGGCGAGTGGTTCAAACAGCTGGGCGTGGAGAACAGCGGCGGCTCCAAGCTGTTTTCCATCTCCGGCAATCTGAATAACCCCGGCGTGTTTGAAATACCACTCGGTACACCGTTCTCCGAACTGCTGAAGATGGGCGGCGGCATGAAAGACGGCCGCAAGCTCAAGGCCGTCATCCCGGGAGGATCTTCCGCTCCCGTCATTCCGGGTGACCAGATGATGGAGCTGACGATGGATTACGATTCGATCGCCAAGGCGGGTTCCATGCTCGGCTCCGGCGCCGTGATCGTGCTGGATGACACCAACTGCATGGTCAAGGTGCTGGAGCGCATGTCCTACTTCTATTTTGAAGAGTCCTGTGGTCAGTGCACCCCCTGCCGGGAAGGTACCGGCTGGCTCTACCGTGTGGTGAGTCGGATCGAACGCGGCGAAGGACGTCCCGAGGATCTGGCCCTGCTGGATGATGTGACACAGAAGATCGCCGGTCGCACCATCTGTGCCCTGGGCGACGCTGCTGCCATGCCCGTGCAAGGTATGCTGAAACATTTCCGGCACGAATTCGAGTATCACATTGCACACAAGAAATGCATGGTCGGCTGAGCCCGCGCCCTGTGTTGAACGTTATTTACGGCTACTGGTTAGAGAACTAAATCAATGTCTGAAGACCAGACGATTACAATTGAGATAGATGGAAAGGCGATACAGGCCACGCCCGGTCAGATGCTGATCGAGGTGACCGACGCCGCCGGTATCGATATTCCCCGTTTCTGTTATCACAAGAAACTCTCCATCGCCGCCAACTGCCGGATGTGTCTGGTTGAGGTCGAGCGTGCGCCCAAGCCCCTGCCGGCCTGCGCCACGCCGGTAAATGACGGTATGAAGGTGTTTACCCGTTCACCGATCGCGCTGGCAGCCCAGAAGGGGACTATGGAGTTTCTGCTGATCAACCATCCGCTGGATTGCCCGATCTGTGATCAGGGCGGCGAGTGTGAGCTGCAGGATGTCTCCATGGGATATGGTAGCGATATCTCCCGTTTTGTCGAAGGCAAGCGTGTGGTCAAGGATAAGGATATCGGCCCTTTGATCGCCACTGACATGACCCGCTGCATTCACTGCACCCGCTGTATCCGTTTTGGTGCCGAGATCGCCGGTATCCGTGAACTGGGTGCCACGGGTCGCGGTGAACACATGGTTATCGGTACCTATATCGAGCGGAGCGTGGACTCCGAGCTCTCCGGCAACATTATTGATGTCTGCCCGGTCGGATCCCTCACCTCCAAACCCTCCCAATTCAAGGCGCGGGCCTGGGAACTGATCCAGCGCGATAGCATCGCGCCGCACGATTCGCTCGGCTCCAATATTCATCTGCATGTGCGTCGCAATGAACTGATCCGGGTGGTGCCGAAAGACAACGAGACGGTCAATGAGTGCTGGCTCTCGGATCGTGACCGGTTCAGCTATGAAGGTGTCTACAGCGAACAGCGGCTGACCTCGCCGATGCTTAAAAAGAACGGCGAGTGGGTACGGGTAAGCTGGGATGAAGCGCTGGCAGCGACCGTCAAGGGCTTGAAGGCGGCCGGTACTGACCTGGGTGCACTACTCTCTCCGGCTTCGACCCTGGAAGAGCTGTTTCTGGCGCAGAAGCTGGTCAGGGCCCTCGGCAGCGAGGCGATCGACAGCCGTCTGCGTCAGGGCGACTTCCGTGGCGAAGAGCCCCGTGTCCCCTGGCTGGGACAATCGATCGAGGCGCTGGAAAAGCTGGATGCCGCCCTGCTGATCGGCAGCAATATCCGTAAAGAGCAGCCGCTTCTTGGGCATCGTCTGCGCAAGGCCGCGCTGGAAGATGCCAGGATCAGCTATATTAACCCGCTTGAGTTGGACCTGAACTATGTGGCACAACAGCGGGTTATAACACCGGCAGCGATGTTGGATGAACTGGCAGCCGTGGCCAAAGCGGCGGGCGCCAATGGCGCACTGATCGATCAGGCCTCCGTCTCGAAACAGCATCAGGCGATCGCCGACAGTCTGAAATCGGCAACGAATGGTACCGTGCTGCTGGGTAACCTGGCCACCGCGCACAACGACTTCGCCCTCCTGCGTTCGCTGGCGGCTGCCATTGCCCGGGCCTGCGATGTGAAACTGGGCTATCTGCCGGAGGCGGCCAACAGCGTGGGCGCCCACTTGGTGGATGCCGTGGCATCTGCAGGCAATGATGTTCAGTCGATGCTGGAACAGCCACGTAAGGCCTACTTGCTGATGGGTATCGAGCCCGGCAAGGATTTGTGGAATCCCGCGAAAGCGGGCAACGCCTTTGAGCAGGCCGGGTTTGTAGTGGCGATGACCGCCTATCGGAGCGCGGATCTGGATGCCGCTGCCGATGTGCTGCTGCCGATGGCCCTGTTTGTCGAGACCTCGGGTAGTTATGTCAACGCGGCTGGCACGCTGCAATCCTTTGCCGGTGCCATTACCCCCGCCGGCAATACCCGTCCCGCCTGGAAGATTTTGCGCGTACTGGGGAATCTGCTGGAAATTCCGGGCTTTGATTATATCAGCTCGGATGAGGTACTGGCGGAGATCAGGACGGCAATTGCAGGTGTGAACCCTGATAACACCGTCACCGACAACGCAGTGTTTGCGCCACGCACGGTTGCTGGTGGTCTGCAGCGTATTGGTGATGTGCCGATCTACGCGCTGGACCCGCTGGTACGCCATGCGGCATCGTTGCAGAAAACCCACGATGCGATCCCGGCCGGGATCTACATCAACAGTGATGAGGCAGCCAGGCAGGGCGTGGTCGCAGGCGAGACCGCCATCGCCATCCAGGATGGCAACCGCGCGCGGCTGCCGATATTTATTGACCCCAACGTACCAAACGGATGCGTCCGCATACCCGCTGCCCTGGCCGGTAGCGAGACGCTTGGCGCCCAGTTTGGTGAAGTGACCCTGGAGAAGGTTTAAGCGATGGAATCATTGATAACGCTCTGGGAATGGCTTGGTACAAATCTGCTTGTTCTGCAGATCCTGATAAAAATCGTGGTGATTGTCGTCCCATTGATGCTCTGCGTGGCCTACTTTACCTACGCGGAGCGCAAGCTCATCGGTTACATGCAGGTGCGCATCGGTCCCAATCGTGTTGGCCCCAAGGGCTGGCTGCAGCCGATTGCCGATGCGGTAAAGCTGATGTTCAAAGAGATCGTGATCCCGACCAAGGCGAACAAGGTCCTGTTCCTGATCGCACCCCTGCTGACCCTGGGTCCGGCGCTGGCCGCCTGGGCGGTGTTCCCTTTCTCTGATGGGCTGGTACTGGCTGATCTGAATGCCGGACTGCTGTATATACTGGCGCTCACCTCGATCGGTGTTTACGGCGTCATCATCGCCGGCTGGGCCTCCAACTCAAAGTATGCCTTTCTCGGCGCCATGCGCTCTGCGGCACAGATCGTCGCCTATGAGATTGCCATGGGTTTCGCCCTGGTGGGTGTACTGGTGGCGGCAGGCAGCCTCAATCTGGGCGAGATCGTGCGGGCGCAGCAGAGCGATGCCGGTATCTTCGGCTGGTTCTGGCTGCCGCTGTTACCGCTGTTTCTGATCTATTTCATCTCCGGTGTCGCTGAAACCAATCGTGCCCCGTTTGACGTGGCCGAGGGTGAGTCGGAGATCGTTGCCGGTTTCCATGTGGAATATTCAGGCATGCCGTTCGCCGTGTTCTTCCTCGGCGAATATGCCAACATGATTCTGATCTCCGCCCTGACTGCGCTGCTGTTCCTGGGCGGCTGGCTGTCGCCACTGCCGGCAAGCTGGGTGGAGGGTGTTTTTCTGCTCGGCGACGGCATTCACTGGCTGTTCCTGAAGACCCTCTTTGCCGGCTTCTTCTTCCTCTGGTTCCGTGCCACGTTCCCCCGTTACCGCTATGACCAGATCATGCGGCTGGGATGGAAGGTGTTCATTCCCATCACCATTGTCTGGATTCTGGTGGTCGGGTTAATGGTCGTCTACCGATTTGCCTGGTTTAGCTAAGGGTGGATGAATGATGAAAATGCTCACCAACTACATCAAAAGTCTGGCCATGCTGGAGCTCTTCGAAGGTTTGAGGGTGACCGGCGGATATCTGTTCAAGAAGAAATTCACGGTTCAGTATCCCGAAGAGAAGGCGCCGATTTCACCGCGTTTCCGGGGGCTGCATGCCCTGCGGCGTTATGAAAATGGTGAAGAGCGTTGCATTGCCTGCAAACTGTGCGAAGCGACCTGCCCGGCCGTGGCCATCACCATTGAAGTGGCTCCGCCGTTACCGGACGGGTCACGTAAGACCTCGCGCTATGACATCGACCTGTTCAAGTGCATCTTCTGTGGCTACTGCCAGGAGGCGTGCCCGGTTGACGCGATTGTCCAATCGCCGATCTATGAGTATCACTATGAAAATCGCCAGGATGCGGTCATGACCAAGGATAAGCTGCTGGCTGTTGGCGACAAGCATGAAACGGCCCTGGCTGACTGCATTCGTGCAGACGGCAAGTATCGGTAATAGTGGTTTTTAAAAACTAAAACTGGAATAACCCATGACATTCGAGAAGTTTGTCTTTTATGTTTTTGCCGCCGTCCTGGTGTTTGCCGCCACGATGGTCATTACCCGGCGCAATCCCGTGCATTCGGCCCTGTTTCTGGTACTGGCGTTTTTCTCCAGTGCCGGCATCTGGCTGCTGGCCGAGGCCGAGTTCCTGGCGATCGTACTGATTCTCGTCTATGTCGGTGCGGTCATGGTGCTGTTTCTGTTCGTGGTGATGATGCTGGATGTTGATCTCGCCACCCTGCGAGCCGGTTTCATCCGCTATATGCCGGTGGGTGCACTGGTGGCCCTGGTGATGGCGGTGGAGATTTTCATGGTGGTGGGCCCGGCAAACTTCGGATTGGACAAGATGCCGGCCCCGGCGCGGCAGGGAGCCGGTTACAACAATACCGAAGAGTTGGGCAGCGTGCTCTACACCGCCTACATGTACCCCTTTGAAGTGGCGGCCGTGATCCTGCTGGTTGGCATTATCGCGGCCATCGGCTTGACCATGCGCAAACGCCCTGACACCAAGTATCAGAATCCGTCCCTGCAGGTTCAGGTGAAAAAGACCGACCGCCTGCGGGTGATCAAGATGGACGTTGAGGATTGACTGGAGCCGACATGATTGCACTTTCAGACTATCTCATACTCGGCGCGATACTGTTTTCACTCAGCGTCACCGGCATATTTCTGAACCGTAAAAACGTCATCATTCTGTTGATGTGCGTGGAGCTGATGCTGCTGGCCGTGAATATGAACTTTATTGCTTTTTCGCATTTTCTCGGTGATACCGCCGGACAGGTGTTTGTGTTCTTTATCCTGACTGTTGCGGCTGCCGAAGCGGCGATCGGCCTGGCGATTCTTGTGGTGCTGTTCCGCAACAAGCGCACCATTAATGTTGAAGATCTGGACACTCTCAAGGGTTAAGCATGGACAAGATATATCTCCTTATCGTGCTGGCGCCCCTGATCGGCGCAATCATCGCCGGCTTTATGGGCGCGCGTATTGGCCGCGCCGGCGCGCACTGGATCACCAGTGGCGGGGTTGGTCTGTCAATGCTGCTGTCATTCTATGTGCTGTTGCAGTTCATCAATGGCACGACCGGTATCTATAACGACAGCCTCTATACCTGGATGGTAAGTGACGGTCTCCGTATCGAGATTGGTTTCCTGGTGGATCAGCTGACCGCCATGATGATGGTGGTGGTGACCTTCGTTTCGTTCTGTGTGCATATCTACACCATCGGTTACATGGCGCATGACGAAGAGAACTGGCCAAAGGGCAGCCTGGCCGGTACCAACAGCTATCAGCGCTTCTTCAGCTACATCTCGTTGTTTACCTTCTCCATGCTGATGCTGGTGATGTCCAACAACTTTCTCCAGCTCTTCTTTGGCTGGGAAGCGGTAGGTCTGGTCTCCTATCTGCTGATCGGTTTCTGGTCGGTGCGCGAGACGGCGATATTCGCCAATCTGAAGGCGTTTCTGGTCAACCGCGTCGGTGACTTCGGGTTCATCCTGGGTATCGCGGCGGTCGCCATGTATGCCAACAGCCTGGATTACGTCGAGGTGTTCAAAGCGGCGCCCGGGCTGGCGGATACCCAGATTACCCTGCTGGGCGACAGCGGCTGGTCCCTGATGAGCGTGATCTGCATCTGTCTGTTCATCGGTGCCATGGGTAAGTCGGCACAGGTGCCGCTGCATGTCTGGCTGCCGGATTCGATGGAAGGTCCCACACCGATCTCTGCACTGATCCATGCCGCCACCATGGTGACGGCCGGTATCTTCATGGTGGCGCGCATGTCGCCGCTGTATGAGCTCTCCGAGACGGCGCTGACCTTCGTGCTGGTGATCGGTGCCACCACCGCGCTGTTCACCGGGTTGATCGGTGTGGTGCAGAATGACATCAAGCGGGTGGTGGCCTATTCGACCCTGTCGCAGCTCGGTTACATGATGGTGGCCCTGGGTGTTTCCGCCTATGCCGCCGGCGTGTTTCATCTGATGACCCACGCCTTCTTCAAGGCATTGCTGTTCCTGGCCGCCGGCTCGGTGATTATCGGCATGCATCATGATCAGGATATCCGCAACATGGGCGGCATCCGCAAGTACATGAAGATCACCTGGATCACCGCGCTGATCGGCTCCCTGGCACTGATCGGTCTGCCCGGATCCTCTGGCTTCTTCTCCAAGGACGCCATTATCGAAGCGGTGCATCACTCCACCATTGCCGGCTCCGGATACGCCTATTTCGCTGTTGTTTCCGGTGTGTTCATTACGGCACTCTACAGCTTCCGTATGTATTTTCTGGTTTTCCATGGCAAGGGGCCGCGTGACGAGCATGCCAGGGCGCACCTGCACGAGTCGCCCAGGGTGGTGACGGTGCCGCTGATGCTGCTGGCCGTTCCGTCTCTGTTCATCGGTATGTTCACGGTGAGCGACATGGTGTTTGGTGACTGGTTCAAGGACGCGCTTTTTGTACTGCCGGAACACGATACCCTGGCGCGGATTGGTTTTCATGGAACCTGGGCCTTCTTCACCCACGGCATCTTCGGTCTGCCGACCCTGCTGGCGGCTTCGGGTGTAGCGGTCGCCTTCATCTTTTACATGCAGAAACCGGCCTTGGCCGAGTCCTGGAAGAAACGCTTCGAGAGTGTCGGCATCTATCAGATGCTGGACAAGAAATACGGTTTTGACGAGGCCTACCAGGCGCTGTTTGCCGGAGGCGGCCGGGGTTTCGGGAACTTGCTGTGGAGCGTGGGTGACAGGGGGCTGATCGATGGTCTGATCATCAATGGGTCAGCCCGTTCAATTGGCCGCTTCGCTGGCTGGGTGCGCAATATCCAGACCGGTTATCTGTTCCATTACGCAATTGCCATGATTCTGGGTCTGCTTGTGCTGCTGACCTGGTTCGTGCTCGCTTAAGAAAGGTAGGACGCATCGCATGTTAGCAGACTGGCCCATTCTCAGTTTGACCATCTGGTTGCCAATCGTTGGTGGCCTACTGGTTCTCGCAAGTGGAGACAAGGCAGCCAATGCCACCCGCTGGACGGCCCTGACCGTTGCGATCCTCACGTTTCTCGTGAGTCTGCCGCTCTACTCGGGTTTTGATTCGACAACGGCCGGTATGCAGTTCGTGGAACGCGCGCCCTGGATCGATCTGTTCAGGATCGAATACTATCTGGGCGTGGACGGTATCTCGATGCCGTTGGTCATTCTGACCACCTTTATCTCCATCTTTGTGATTATTGCCGGCTGGGAGGTTATCCAGTACAAGCCGTCACACTACATGGCGGCCTTCCTGATCATGGAAGGGGTCATGGTCGGCGTCTTCTCGGCACTCGACGCGATGCTGTTCTATGTGTTCTGGGAAGCGATGCTGATCCCGATGTTCCTGATCATCGGCGTCTGGGGTGGCCCGAACCGGGTCTATGCCACCATCAAATTCTTCCTCTACACCTTCTTTGGTTCGGTGTTCATGCTGGTCGCCCTGATCTACATGTATTTCCAGGCCGACAGTTTCGACATTCTGGCCTTTCATGACCTGAAGATGGGTCTGGATGTACAGGTTCTGATCTTTATCGCCTTCCTGCTGGCGTTTGCGGTCAAGGTGCCGATGTGGCCGGTGCATACCTGGTTGCCGGATGCGCACGTGGAGGCGCCGACCGGGGGCTCGGTCATTCTGGCGGCCATCATGCTGAAGATCGGCGGTTACGGCTTTCTCCGTTTCAGTCTGCCGATCACGCCGGATGCGAGCAGCCACCTGGACTGGCTGATCATTGCCATTTCCCTGGTCGCCATTGTTTATATCAGTTTCGTGGCGCTGGTCCAGAAGGACATGAAGAAGCTGATTGCCTACTCATCTGTCGCACACATGGGCTTTGTCACCCTGGGCTTCTTCATTGTCTTCATGATCGCGCAGAACAGTGACGCCAGTGGTGGTGCGATCCTGGGCATGGAGGGCGGCATGGTGCAGATGGTCTCCCATGGCTTTATCTCCGCCGCGATGTTCCTCTGTATCGGTGTATTGTATGACCGTCTTCACAGCCGCCAGATCGCCGATTATGGTGGCGTGGTGCACAGCATGCCAATCTTTGCCGGTTTCATGGTGTTCTTCGCCATGGCGAATGCCGGACTGCCCGGTACCTCCGGGTTCGTTGGCGAATTTATGGTAATCCTGGCCAGTTTCCGTGCTGATTTCTGGTTTGCCTTCCTGGCCGCCACCACGCTGATTACCGGTGCCGCCTATACCTTGTGGATGATCAAACGCGTTGTGTATGGACCCGTGGTAAACGACAAGGTCGCCGCAATGAAGGATATCAACGGGCGTGAGTTCCTGGTGCTCGGTTCCCTGGCGGCCGCCGTGTTGATCCTCGGTCTCTGGCCCGCTCCGTTGGTCGAGGTGATGGACGTCTCCATCGCCAACCTGCTGAAACATATTGCTGTAACAAAAATACCCTAACCGGCCCTATTCACGGAATTGGTGAGATTCGATGCAATTTGATACATCCAGCCTGATACCGGTATTACCGGAGATCTTTATCCTGACAGCGGCCTGTGTGGTTCTGGTGGTGGATCTGTTTCTGAGAGAGGAACAGCGGGTGATCAGTTACGGCATGACCCAGATCAGTCTGCTGCTGGCCATTGTCGTCACTCTGATGACGGCGCCGGCGGAAACCCGCATTGTGTTTGATGGCAGCGTAATACGGGACGGCATGAGTGATGTACTCAAGATCGCCATCTTTATCATCAGTGCCGGCGCCTTCCTCTATTCCAAGGAGTACCTGCGGGACCGGGATCTGTTCAAGGGCGAATATTACGTTCTGGGCCTGTTCGCCGTGCTGGGTATGATGGTGATGGTCTCGGCCAACAGCTTCCTCACGGTCTATCTCGGGTTGGAACTGCTGGCGCTCTGCTTCTATGCACTGGTGGCCTTCAATCGGGATTCCGCAGATGGCTCGGAAGCGGCGATGAAATATTTTGTGCTGGGTGCGCTGGCCTCTGGCATGTTGCTGTACGGTATCTCGATGATATATGGCGCCACCGGCTCCATTGGTTTCCAGGCCGTCAGCGAAGGATTGGCCAATCCCGATGTCAACCAGATGGTGCTGGTCTTTGGATTGGTGTTCGTGGTGATCGGTCTGGCATTCAAGTTCGGTGCTGTGCCTTTTCATATGTGGTTGCCGGACGTCTACCACGGGGCGCCGACCGCGGTGGTGACCTTCCTCGGCAGCACGCCGAAGATTGCCGCCTTTGCGCTGGCTATGCGCATGCTGGTGGATGGCCTGGGAGGACTGCACGGCGACTGGCAGTATATGCTGGTGATTCTGTCGATCCTCTCCATGGGTGTTGGTAACATCTTTGCCATCGCCCAGGGCAACATCAAGCGCATGCTGGCCTACTCGACCATTTCCCATGTCGGCTTTATCCTGCTCGGTATTCTGGCCGGCACCAGCAAGGGCTATACCGCGGCCATGTTCTACAGCATCGTCTATGCGCTGATGGCGCTCGGTGCCTTCGGCATCGTGATGCTGCTGAGCCGGCGCGGCTTCGAGGCCGATAACCTGGAGGACTACAAGGGTCTGAATGAGCGCAGCCCCTGGTTTGCCGGGATGATGCTGCTGGTTATGTTCTCCATGGCAGGCGTTCCACCCACCGTCGGTTTCTTCGCCAAGATGGTTGTACTGGAGGCGGTCATCAGTGTCGACATGACCTGGCTTGCCGTGGTGGGCGTGATCTTCTCCATTATCGGCGCCTTCTACTACCTGCGGATCGTCAAGTTGATGTACTTTGATAAACCCGAGGATTCCACACCACTGACGGCAGGTATGGATACCCGGATTGCCCTAACGGTGAATGGGCTCTCCATGCTGGTGCTGGGTATGTTCCCGGCCGGCTTGCTGTCACTTTGTGCGACGGCGATGGGATAAATGCCGGGCAAAACAGTTCCTGTTGCTTCCGCAAGGCCCTGTCCGGTGACAGGGTCTTTGCTTTCCGGGAACCATTAAAAACACGCGGGCATGGTACCGTTCCCTGGCTGATTAACTTAATCCGGATATTTAAAACGGAGGGGTTGTAAAACCGTTTTCATGTGCGTATCATCTGCGCCTCCAGATGCGGGGTGGAGCAGTCTGGCAGCTCGTCGGGCTCATAACCCGAAGGTCGTAGGTTCGAATCCTGCCCCCGCTACCAAACAAGAAAGGGTCGCTGAGTGCGGCCCTTTTTCGTATCAGGAGAGAAGTGCAGTCGAACCTACGACATCCAAACAGCCAGGTTCGACCAGCGCCGCAGGCGCGCAGCAACCGCTGGATGCGTGTTGCCGCGTTTTGGCCGATTGCATGATCGGCTACCCGCGGGTATAATCAGCGCGATTCGGTAGCCGCTTAGGCGGTTGGCAATGAAAAATCAGTAAATTCATTGCATTTAAGAAGGACCCCGTCTGGGGTTTTTTTATTGGTATCGCCGACCAAAAGCCGGCTACCTGTGTACTTGGGCCAATGGCCCTTTTTTTGTTCCTGATTTTTATTGGCGGATATGGCTGGCGCATCAGAAAGCTTGATTGAGATTGTCCGGGGGGCGGTTGAGCCTCTGGGCTATGAACTGGTGGGCGTTGAGTACCTGAGTCAGGGCAGGGGCGGGTCGTTGCTGCGCGTCTATATTGATCATGAGGCGGGTATCGGCCTGGATGATTGTGCCACGGTCAGTCATCAGGTCAGTGGTGTACTGGATGTCGCGGATCCGATCAAGGAGAACTACAGTCTTGAAGTCTCCTCCCCGGGTCTGGACAGGCCGCTGTTTTTTGAAAAGGATTATGTGCGGTTTGCCGGCCGGAAAGTAACGGTACGGTTGCGCACAAAACTGCATGACAGACGACGTTTTGAGGGCGTACTGAAGGGTGTGCAGGATGGCATGGTCCTGGTGGATGTGGATGGTGAAGAGACCGCCCTGCCGCTGGATTTGATTGATAGAGCGCGATTAGTGCCTGAAATTTGATTGGGTTGAGACAGATGAATAAAGAGATTCTGCTGGTCGTTGATGTCGTGTCCAACGAAAAGGATATCGATAAAGAGGTCATTTTCGAGGCGATCGAGTATGCACTCGCTTCTGCTACCCGCAAAAAGCACGGGGGCGATATTGGGGTGCGTGTTCAGGTGGATCGGGTGACTGGAGACTACACCAGTTTCCGTCGCTGGGAAGTGATCGAAGCGGTGGAAGCGGACGAAGAGCTGAATCCGGAGCGGGAAATTCTGCTTGAGGATGCGCGCAAGACCCATCCGGATATTCAGGTGGGTGATTTCATCGAAGAGCCGATGGAATCCATTGCCTTTGGCCGCATCGCCGCGCAGACCGCCAAGCAGGTGATCGTGCAGAAGGTGCGTGAAGCAGAGCGGGCCAAGGTGGTTGAGGCGTATCAGGAACGTATCGGCGAGCTGGTGACCGGCATTGTGAAACGGGTCGACCGCGGCAATGTGACACTGGATCTGGGTGGCAATGCCGAAGCGATTGTGATGCGCGACCAGATGATTCCCCGTGAACCGGTACGCAGCGGCGATCGGGTCCGAGGATATCTCTATGAGGTGCGCTCGGAGCAGCGGGGCCCCCAGCTGTTTGTCAGCCGCAGCTCTCCGGAGCTGCTGATTGAGCTGTTCAAGCTGGAAGTACCGGAGGTTGGCGAAGGGCTGATCGAGATCAAGGGTGCCGCCCGCGACCCCGGTCTGCGGGCCAAGATCGCGGTCAAGACCAATGACCCGCGTATCGACCCGGTCGGTGCCTGTGTCGGTATGCGCGGTTCCCGCGTGCAGGCGATCTCCAATGAACTGAACGGTGAGCGGGTGGATATCATCCTCTGGAATGACAACCCGGCCCAGTTCGTGATCAACGCCATGTCACCTGCGGATGTGGCCTCCATCGTGGTGGATGAGGATTCCGGCAGCATGACGGTGGCGGTGAGCGAGGATAACCTCTCCCAGGCCATCGGTCGCGGTGGCCAGAATGTGCGGCTCGCCAGCGAACTGACCGGGTGGGAGCTGAATGTCATGAACGAGGCGGACGCCGAGGCCCAGAGCGAGGCGGAGGTACGCGAGTTTGTCGACAACTTCATGAAGCAGCTGGATGTGGATGAAGAGGTGGCGATGATTCTGGTGCAGGAAGGCTTTACCACGCTGGACGAGGTGGCCTATGTACCGATCAGCGAGATGCTGGAGATTGAAGAGTTTGACAAGGAGATCGTCGACGCCCTGCGTGATCGTGCCAAGGAGATCCTGCTGACCCAGGCAATCGCCAAGGAAGAGGCGATGGGCGAGGGGCCGGCGGAAGATCTGCTGGGCATGGATGGCATGGACCCCGGTCTGGCCTATGAAATGGCGAGCCGGGGCATTCTCACCATGGAAGACCTGGCGGAACAGTCGGTTGATGAATTGATGGTTATTGATGGTATGGACGAGGAGAAGGCGGCGCAGCTGATCATGGCTGCCCGCGCCCCCTGGTTCGCGGATGAGCAGCAGAGCTAAGGTTGCCGGAGGTACTATCCTATGAGTGATGTAACGGTAAGGCAGCTCGCAAAAGATGTCGGTATTGCAGAAGAGCGCCTGCTTACCCAGCTTAAAGATGCTGGAATAATCAAGAACAGTGCTGATGATCCGGTCAGTGTCTCTGAAAAGGCACAGCTGTTGGGGCACCTGCGTGAAAGTCACGGCAAGAAAGATGATGAGACGGCGTCTGGCGGCCCACGCAAAATAACCCTGAAGCGCAAGACGGTGAGCGAGTTGCAACAGCCGGCGGCGGGTGGCCGTGGACCAGGCGGCAGAGGCACGGTGCGAACCGCCGGCAAGAAGGTAAGTGTCGAAGTACGGCGCAAGCGGACTTATGTCAAGCGCGGTTCGGCCAGCGAAGACGAGAAGACCCTGCAGGATGCCGAGGCGGCACGCAAGGCGCTGGATGAACAGGCCGCAAAGCGACAGCAGATCGCCGCCGAAGATCAGGCGCGCCGCACGGCCGAAGAGGCGTTGCGACAGGCGGAGCTGGATAAGGTCACTGAAGAAGAGAACAAGCGCCTGGCCGAAGAGGCGCGTCTGCGCGAAGAGGAAGAACAGCAGCGGCAGGCGGCACAGGAAGCGGCGCGCCTCCTGGAGGAGCAGGCGCAGAAAGAGCATGAAGAGGTGAAAGGCAGCAAAGGCAAGCCGAAAACCGCAGCACCCGTTGAGGTTGCCGTCATTCCCGAGGCGGATGCCGGGGAGCGTCCCGCCAAACGGGCTGGTCATAAAAAAGAGACCCGTGCCCAGACCGGACGCGGACGTGGCGATGACGACGAGGGTGACAGCCGTAAAAAGCTCCACGTCTCTGCCGACAAGCGGGGGCGCCGCAAAGGCAAGGCGGGACGGGGCAAGGCCGGTTCGGCCCAAGCCGATTCCCAGCACGGTTTTGTCAAGCCGACTGCACCGGTGGTGCGGGAAGTGGTGGTGCCTGAGAGTATTACCGCCGCGGAACTTGCCGCGCAGATGTCCATCAAGGCGGCGGCCGTCATCAAGGAGCTGATGAAGATGGGCATGATGGTTACCATCAACCAGCCACTGGATCACGATACCGCGACCCTGGTGGTTGAAGAGCTGGGCCATGTTGCGGTGACCAAGAAAGACGACAGCATCGAAGCGCAGGTGATGAGTTCGCTGGATGAAGTCCAGGGCGAACGGACACATCGCGCGCCGGTTGTGACCATCATGGGACATGTCGATCATGGTAAAACCTCGCTGCTGGATTACATTCGCAGCAGTCGCGTGGCGGCCGGCGAGGCGGGTGGCATCACCCAGCATATCGGTGCCTACCACGTGGAAACGGATCGCGGCATGATTTCGTTCCTGGATACGCCGGGACACGCGGCGTTTTCCGCCATGCGGGCACGCGGTGCCAAGGTGACGGACATCGTGGTGCTGGTGGTGGCGGCGGATGACGGCGCCAAGCCGCAGACCGTGGAGGCGATTCAGCACTCCAAGGCGGCCGGTGTGCCGATGATTATCGCCATTAACAAAATGGACAAGCCGGAAGCCAATCCCGAGCGGGTGAAACAGGAGCTGACCCAGTACGAGGTGATACCCGAAGACTGGGGCGGTGATGCCCAGTTTATCGAAGTCTCCGCCAAGACGGGTGCCGGTATTGACAGCCTGCTGGATGCGATTTTGCTCCAGGCGGAAGTGCTTGAACTGACGGCCGTCAAGGAGGGTCCGGCCCGGGGTATCGTGGTCGAGTCCAGCCTGGACAAGGGCCGCGGTCCGGTCGCCACGATCCTGGTGCAGTCCGGTAATCTGAAAAAGGGCGATATGCTGGTGTGTGGCCAGGAGTTTGGCCGTGTTCGTGCGCTTTTGGATGAGAATCGCCAGCCGATCGAATCGGCGGGTCCCTCCATCCCGGTCGAGGTGCTCGGACTCTCCGGCGTGCCCAATGCCGGTGACGAAGTGATCGCCGTGGCCGATGAGCGCAAGGCCCGTGAACTGGCATCCGTGCGTCAGGAGACCAACCGGGATAACCGGCTGGCGGCCCAGAAGGCGGCCAAGCTGGATGAGTTCTTCTCCAAGATGACTGAAGGCGACGTCGGGGTGATCAACCTGATTATCAAGGCCGATGTGCAGGGCAGTGTCGAGGCGCTGCGCGAGTCGCTGCTGAAGCTCTCCACCGACGAGGTGAAGGTCAAGGTGGTGGCCTCCGCAGTAGGCGGAATCAACGAGACCGATATCAACCTGGCGGCCACCTCGGATGCCTTCGTGATCGGATTCAACGTGCGTGCCGATGCCGCCGCACGCCGCGCGGCGGAAGACCGCGGCCTGGATATTCGCTACTACAGCATCATTTATGAAGCGATCGATGATGTGAAAAAGGCGTTGTCCGGTCTGCTCTCGCCCGAGGTGCGTGAAGAGATTGTCGGCCTGGCCGAGGTGCGCGATGTGTTCCGTTCCTCCAAGCTCGGAGCCATTGCCGGCTGTATGGTGGTGGAGGGCGTGGTCAAGCGCAACAACCCGATCCGTGTGCTGCGCGATAACGTGGTGATCTACGAAGGCGTGCTGGAATCGCTGAGAAGGCTCAAGGATGACGTCAGCGAGGTGAAGGCGGGTACCGAGTGCGGTATCGGCGTGAAGAACTACAATGATGTCAAGCCGGGTGATCAGATCGAGGTCTTTGTACGCACCGAAATCGCCCGTCAGCTCTGATTCCAATATCTGAACGGACAAGTCGATGGCGCGTGAATTTAAAAGAACCGATCGTGTGGGGGCGCAGATTCAGCGTGAGCTGGCAGAGCTGGTGCGCACCGGCCTGGATAGTCAAAAGATGGGCATGATTACCATTCAGGCGGTCGAGGTAGTGCGGGATTTTTCCCATGCCAAGGTCTATTTCACCTTCCTGGGGGGCGAGATGGACACGCGGGGTGTCACCAAGATCTTGAAGCAGGCGGCGCCCCGGTTGCGTCATGAACTGGGCCAGCGGATGCGCATGCGTACGGTTCCGGAGCTGCATTTTGTGCATGACGAGTCGATCGAGCGGGGCAGTCGGCTTACCGCGCTGATCGAGCAGGCGGTGAAGTCGGATCGCCCGGAGCGGCCGGAAAATGATGAGCGTGACGACTGATGGGGCGCAGACGTCAGCGCGGCCGTAGCGTCCAGGGAATTCTGTTGTTTGACAAGCCGCTGGGTGAGAGCTCCAACAAGGCGCTGCAGAAGGTCAAGAATCTCTACTATGCCAGCAAGGCGGGCCACACCGGCAGCCTGGATCCGCTGGCAACCGGCCTGTTGCCGATCTGTTTCGGCGGGGCCACCAAGGTATCCGGGTTTCTGCTGGACGCGGACAAGCGTTACCGGGTCCGCATCAGATTGGGTGAAACGACAGCCACCGGGGATTCCGAAGGGGATCTGCTGGAACAGCGTCCGGCCGGGGCGGTGACCGCGGCACAGGTCGCTGCTGTGCTGGAAAGGTTTCTTGGCGAAATTGAGCAGGTTCCTCCCATGTATTCGGCCCTGAAGCACCAGGGCGAGCGGCTTTACAAGCTGGCACGTCAGGGTGTCGAGGTGGAGCGGGAACCGCGCCGGGTGACCATTCATGGAATCCGCCTGCTCAGTTGTGACCTGCCGGAAGTCGAGCTGGAGGTCCACTGCAGCAAGGGAACCTATATTCGTACGCTGGCCGAAGATATCGGTGAGGCGCTGGGATGCGGCGCCCACGTGGTGGGATTGCGGCGCACCCAGGTGGGTCCCTTTTCAGGTGAAAAGATGGTCGATCTCGCGACGCTGCAGGCGACTGCCGAACAGGGCAGGGAGGCGCTGGATGGGCTGCTCCTGCCGGTCGACAGTGCCATCATGGATTGGCCCGAGGTGCGATTGAACAGTGACAGCACCTTCTATATCCGTCAGGGACAGCCGGTGATCGTACCCCGGGCTCCCACCCAGGGGCGGGTGCGCATCTATGATGACAAGGATAACTTTATTGGGGTGGGTGAAATACTGGATGATGGGCGGGTGGCGCCAAAACGGATGATCTAGCCGATACAGCCTGTTAATGACAGAATTAGGCGCCGACATTTGATTGCCACTCCAAAACCCAGCATAATTCCCCGTTCACAGATCCCGCGTGGCTGGCCAGGCTGTTCGGTGATCACTAAACCGCCCGCATCAGCGGGTTTAAAGTCCGCCGCCTGATCCCACTTGTCGGGCGCGGATTTCTTAATTTAACGACAGTGAGGAGACGAAAATGGCATTTAATGCAGAACAGAAAAAGGCGATTGTTGAAGAATACGCGCAGGGTACGAACGACACCGGTTCCCCTGAGGTGCAGGTAGCCCTGCTGACCGCCCGCATCAACCAGCTCACCGAGCATTTCGCTGCCCACAAACACGATCATCACTCCCGGCGTGGACTGGTGCGCATGGTGAACTCTCGCCGCAAGCTGCTGGACTATCTGAAGTCCAAGGATGTTGAACGTTATCGCTCACTGATTTCGCGTCTAGGCCTGCGTCGCTAACCCGAACCTGAACCAAATTTGAGGACACTATTGTGACCCCTATCAAGAAAGTATTTCAGTACGGTGACCACACCGTAAGCCTGGAGACCGGGGAAATTGCCCGTCAGGCAGACGGCGCGATCATGATCGATATGGACGGGACCGTGGTGCAGTGCACCGTGGTTGGCTCCAAGAGTACCATCGAGGGAAGAGACTTCTTTCCGATGACTGTGGATTACCAGGAGAAGACCTATGCTGCGGGCAAGATCCCGGGCGGTTTTTTCCGGCGTGAGGGTCGTCCGGCGGAAAAGGAGATTCTCACCTGTCGCCTGATCGATCGTCCGGTCCGTCCGCTGTTTCCCAAGGGCTTTACCAATGAAGTCCAGATCATCTGCACCGTCATGTCCCTGAATCCGAAGGTGGATCCGGAAATTCCGTCTCTCATCGGTGTCTCCGCGGCGCTCTCCATCTCCGGCCTCCCTTTCCAGGGACCGATCGGTGCCGCCCGCGTCGGTTACAAGGATGGCAACTACATCCTCAACGCCTCCAGGACGGGCCTCAATGACGAGAGTGATCTGGACCTGGTGGTTGCGGGTACCGAGCATGCGGTGCTGATGGTGGAGTCCGAGGCGCGTGAGCTCTCCGAAGAGGTGATGCTGGGTGCGGTACTGTTCGGCCACGAGCAGATGCAGGTTGCCATTACCGCCATCAAGGAGCTGGCGGCTGAAGTCGGCAAGCCGGTCATGGAGTACAGCGTTCCTGTTCAGGACGCGGCACTCGGCGAAGCGGTTGCGGCCGCCGCCGATGACGCCATCAAACAGGCCTACTCGGTGGCTGACAAGATGGAGCGCTACGCCCAGCTGGATGCGGCAACCAATGCCGCCGTGGCTGCGCTCAGTTCAGGCGATGATGCCCAGTGGAGCGAAGGCGACGTCAAGGAGGCCATCGGCAAGCTGAAGAAAAAGATCGTCCGTAGCCGCATTCTCTCCGGTGAGCCGCGTATCGACGGCCGGGATACCAAAACCGTTCGACCCATTACGATACGTACCGGCGTACTGCCGCGGACCCATGGGTCGGCGCTGTTTACCCGTGGCGAGACCCAGGCTATCGTGGTGACCACCCTGGGCACCGAGCGTGATTCGCAGATCATCGATGCGCTGGATGGTACCTACCGCGAGCCCTTCATGCTGCATTACAACTTCCCGCCCTTCTGTGTGGGCGAGACCGGCCGGGTCGGTTCCCCCAAGCGTCGGGAGATCGGCCATGGCCGACTGGCGAAGCGTGGCGTGCTCTCCTGTATGCCGACCCTGGAGGAGTTCCCCTACTCGATCCGGGTGGTCTCCGAGATCACCGAGTCGAACGGTTCCAGCTCCATGGCCTCGGTCTGCGGCACCAGCCTGGCGCTGATGGATGCCGGCGTGCCGATCAAGGCGCCGGTGGCCGGTGTGGCCATGGGCCTGATCAAGGAGGATGATGCCTTCGCTGTGCTGACCGATATCCTGGGTGATGAGGATCACCTGGGGGATATGGATTTCAAGGTGGCCGGTACCGCCAACGGCATCAACGCCCTGCAGATGGATATCAAGATTGACGGTATCACCAAGCAGATTATGCAGATCGCCCTGGATCAGGCCAAGGATGGACGCATGACCATCCTGGCAGAGATGAACAAGGCGATCGATACCCATCGCACAGAGATGTCTGAGCATGCACCGCGGATCATTACCATCAAGATCGATCCGGACAAGATCCGTGACGTGATCGGCAAGGGGGGGACCACCATCCGCTCCATTACCGAGGAGACCGGTGCAACCGTGGATGTCACGGATGACGGTGTGGTGAAGATCTTCTCGGTCGACAAGGCAGCGGGTGAGGATGCGAAAAAGCGCATCGAACTGATCACGGCCGATGTGGAAGTGGGTGCCATCTATGAAGGCAAGGTGGTTCGCCTGATGGACTTCGGCGCCTTTGTCACCATTCTGCCGGGACGTGATGGTCTGGTGCATATCTCCCAGATCTGCGAAGAGCGGGTCGAAAAGGTGAGCGATAAGCTTGCCGAGGGTGATGTGGTCAAGGTCAAGGTCCTCGAGGTTGACAAGCAGGGGCGCGTGCGTCTCAGCATGAAAGCCGTGGAAGAGGGTGATTCCTGAAAGACCTAACGCGTCTCTAGGCAGTATCCAAGGGGGCTTCGGCCCCCTTTTTCGTGGTTGGATTATTTGGCCGAATTCGCGGCGCGGGCGCCACTCCTACCGATGCGGGTAGTTACCGGGGAGGAGGGATGCCCTGTAGGAGGCCCGCCCCCGGGCCGAATTCGCGGCGCGGGCGCTGCTCCTACCGGTGGCTTTATCACCGGAATTTAAATATCCTTGTAGGAGGCCCGCCTCGGGCCGAATCTCTAATAGGCTACAGGTCCGTAGTGGAAAAACACAGGGAGGTGTGTGGACAGCTATAGACGATGGTGCGGCTGTAACCTGCGTAAGGGCCGTTTTTCTGAGAGCGGACGTATCTATCTGGTGACTACAGTGACAAAGCTGCGGCGGCCGGTGTTTGCCGAATTTCAGGCGGCCAGATCCTTAGTGAGTGCATTACGTCAGGAGCAACGCGCTGGTCACGCCGACACACTGGCCTATGTGGTGATGCCGGATTACCTTCACTGGCTGATCGAGTTGCGGGGCAAGACTTTGCTATCGCAGGTAGTCGGTGCAGTGAAGTCGGTATCGGCCCATCGGTTGGATCGCGCCCTCTGGCAGCGAGGGTTTCACGATCACGCATTACGGAGGGAAGAAGACCTGCCCGCCGTGGCGCGCTATATTGTGGCCAACCCGTTGCGTAAAGGATTGGTTGCCCGAATCGGAGAATACCCACATTGGGATGCCGTTTGGTTGTAGGGAGTACGCCCGGACCCAATCGCGGCGCGGGCGCCGCTCCTACGTGTGCGGATAGTTACCGGGGAGGAGGGATGCCCTGTAGGAGGCCCGCCCCCGGGCCGAATTCGCGGCGAGGGCGCCGCTCCTACGTGTGCGGGTAGTTGCCGGGGAGGAGGGATGCCCTGTAGGAGGCCCACCCCCGGGCCGAATTCGCGGCGAGGG
>JACDJA010000239.1_pt1 | contig 71450 bp, 67 predicted proteins | sample 7449241 | NCBI WGS metagenome assembly JACDJA01 (sample SAMN14253289, study PRJNA609438) | sludge metagenome | isolation source: initial anaerobic sludge | collected 2018-12-20 | reverse complement strand
TTGCCCGTGGCATGAAGATCGACGACTTCGCGCCCAACCTGTCGTTGGTCGTCTCCAACGGCATGGATCCCGAGTACACCGTCATCGGCCGCGTCGCCCGCCGCATCTGGGCCCCCGCCATGCGCGAGCGCTACGGCGCCTCCGCGCGCAGCCAGATGATGAAGTACCACATCCAGACCAGTGGCCGGTCGCTGCACGCGCAGGAGATCCAGTTCAACGACATCCGCACCACGCTGCAGGCGCTCTACGCCCTGTTCGACAACTGCAACAGCCTGCACACCAACGCCTACGACGAGGCCATCACCACACCGACCGAGGAAAGCGTGCGCCGCGCCGTGGCCATCCAGATGATCATCAACAAGGAACTTGGCCTCAACTTCAACGAGAACCCCTGGCAGGGCAGCTACATCGTCGAGGAACTGACCGACCTGGTGGAAGAAGCCGTCTACAAGGAGTTCGAGGCGATCAGCGAGCGCGGTGGTGTGCTCGGCGCCATGGACACCATGTACCAGCGCGGCAAGATCCAGGAAGAAAGCCTCTACTACGAGCACAAGAAGCACGACGGCTCGCTGCCGCTGGTCGGCGTCAACACGTTCCTGCCCAAGGAACACGCGGGCGAGGTCGCGACCGAGATCGAGCTCATCCGCTCGACCGAGGAGGAGAAGGCCCAGCAGATCGAAAACGTGCTCGCCTACCAGAAGAACCGCAACGCGCTGGCGCCCTCCGGCGAGACCGGTCATTCACACGAGGTCGATTCCGCCGACGCGCCGCCCCGGCAGGTGCATGATGGCCACGGCCTGCGCTACCTCCAGGACACCGCCCGCGAGCGCCGCAACGTGTTCGAGGCGCTGGTCGAGGCGGTGAAGACGCACAGCCTGGGGCAGATCAGCCATGCGCTGTATGACGTGGGTGGGGAGTATCGGCGGAACATGTGAGCAGGGCCTTCGGAGCAGGGCGACGCCATGGCCTTCAATGTCCGCCAGATCTTCGCTGCACTGAACGATGCCAGGGTCGATTACGTGATCGTCGGCGGGCTGGCCGTGATCCTTCACGGCTACCTGCGTGCGACTGCCGATCTGGATCTGGTCATCGGCCTCGCGCCCGAGAACTGCAAGCGAGGCCTGGAAGCGCTTGCAAACATCGGGTTCACGCCGCGCCTGCCGGTCGCCATCGAGGCTTTCGCCGACCCCCGCCAGCGCGAGGAGTGGAGTGAGCAGCGCAACATGCGCGTATTCCAGCTGTGGGATCCAGCCAATCCCCTGCGCTCGCTGGATGTGTTCGTCAAGGAGCCGATTGCCTTTGATGCACTTTTGCGCGATGCGGCGCGCAAGGACATCGACGGCATCCCCGTCCGTGTCGCCAGTATTGAACACCTGATCGAAATGAAGCAGGCTGCCGGGCGTCCACGTGACCTGGACGACATCGACAAGCTGCGGCTGATTCGCGATGAAGCGAAGGCGGATGAAGACGGTGGATGAAGAGGATCGAATCGCCGAAGCCTTCCGCGAGGCGGAGAGAACCAACCTGCGGGCCTGGATGAGGCTCAGCAGCGGCCAGAAGATCGACTTCTTCGAGGAAATGATCGAACTGGCCTATCACAGCGGTGCGCTGCGGCCAGAGCGGCTGGCGCTCAGGGATTGATTGCGTCCGAAAAGGGGACGGGGGGAATTAAACCGCCGCGCCGGCAAGAAGGCATGACTCTGCCCCCGGTCCCGGATTCAGCCCGAAAAGCCACCCGCGTCCAGCCAGGCCTGTTCCTCCGGCGTGGTGGTCCGGCCCAGCAGTTGGTTGCGGTGCGGGAACCGACCGAAACGGGAAATGATCGCCTGGTGGTGCAAGGCCCACTTGTCGGGCTCTTCGCCCGCCAGGCCGCGATGCAGTTCGACGGACCGTCGCTGCAGCGCGGGATCTTCGCTGTGCGTGAACGGCAGGTAGAAAAAGCGCTGCAGGGCGGCATCGATGTCGCGATCGAATCCGCGCGTGATCGCTTGCGCGGCGACCGCGCAGCCGAGCGGATCGGTGGCATAGGCGTGCGCACTACCGCGGAAGATGTGGCGTGGCAACTGATCGAACAGCAGGATCAGGGCGAAAGCGCCTTCCAGCGAGTCGATCCAGCCGGCGAGTTCGCCGCGCGAGGCCTGCATGTGCGTGTCCATCCACTGTTCACGGCACGCGGCGTCGAAGGCCTCACCCCCACGGAACCAGCGTTCGGGACCCGCATCCCGCCAGAACTGGACGATCTCGTTGGCAACGGCGGTCATCGGGTTTGCTCCAAAAAGGGGACGGAGGAAATTAAACCTCGTCGGCGGCGGGTCGGTGCACCGTGGTCGGCAAGTAACGGAGCCCACCCTGACCATCAAATCCATCGCTGAAGATCAGGTCGGGCAGTTCGAAGCAATCCTGGTACCACGGCGTTTGTCCGGTGGCCGCATCCCAGTCGGCATTCGGAGTGGGATTGAGGGCGTTCGGACAGAGGCTTGACTGGCCGGCAGTCAACGCGTTCGGATTTGGCACGTCCGGCGCGTCGCCACGGAGCTGGTTGTTGCGGACGGAGAACCCCTTGAGGTTCGTCAACCCCGCCAGCGAAGGGATCGGGCCGGTGAGCTGGTTGTTGTGGACGTAGAAATACTCAAGGCTCGTCAGCCCCGCCAGCGACGGAATCGGGCCGGTGAGCTGGTTGTCGTAGACCATGAATGACTTAAGGCTCGTCAACCCCGCCAGCGACGGGATCGGGCCGGTGAGCTGGTTCTGGTCGACGTAGAACAAGGTCAGGTTCGTCAGCCCCGTCAGCGACGGGATGGGGCCGGTGAGCTGGTTGTTGTAGACGTCGAAAACGTGAAGGCTCGTCAACCCCGTCAGCGACGGGATGGGGCCGGTGAGCTGGTTGTACCGGACGAAGAAGACCGCAAGGTTCGTCAACTCGGACAGCGAGGGCAGCGTCCCGACGAGACCGTTTCCCGCCAGGCCTATCTTTCCGACATGCGTCTGTGCCGCATCACAGGTTATCTGGAACCAGGTACATTCAGTGCCCGGTGGTCCCAGCCATCCCGTGTTCGCGGTCCAGTTCGCCCCATCCGTGCTGTTGTACAGATCAATCAACACCTGGCGTTCGCTGGCGGGTATGGCCGCGTGCACGGGTGCGATGCCGGCGAATCCCACCAACGCAAGCGACCCCAGTGCGGCGCAGCGGCGCAGGGTCGTGAGAAGCCGCCGCGACTCGTGCCTGGGTGAAGTCCGTCCTGATGACGCGTCCATCGTGTTCTCCTTGCAGGTGATCAAAATCCCAGACTGCGCACTTCCGCTCAAAGCATGGCAGCGCGGGCTGGTTTCACGCGGAAGCGGAAATGCCGAAGGGATTCCCCAAAGGAGAAGGCAACACGTACAGACCCCGAATCCCGTGCGACCTTGAGCGCAAGCGGGACGCCCCCTGTGAAAACCATACCCCCTGCCGCGCTCAGATGTCACCTGAAAGCCTGATCAGCGTCAACCCTCAGCCACGCGTCGCAGGCTTTACGACGGACTGAGCAAAGATGGGCGCCATGTTCCGACGCGGAGGCCGATCACGGCGATGAACCAAATGCTCCAAGCCTTCGTCGCGCCCTGTTCTCAGTGAATGGGGTCGACCTCCAGTCCGTTGGTGAATATCGTGTTGCCCACGCCGGGCGCGAGCTGCCAGCCCGCATCGCGCAGCAGGTCTTCGGTCATGTCGGTCCTGTCGAACGATGCGCCGGTGACGGAAGACATCATCAGCAGGGGTGCGTTGGACTCGTCGGTGAAATGACTGACGGACGAGGACACTTGCAAAGTTTCCGGTGCGAACATGCGCACGTAGCCGTCGTTCGCGCCGATATCGATCGCGCCGGGAACGAGCTCGATCCCGACCGGGGTGTCGGGTGCCGATCCCAGCGTCGCAAGAAGATCGAGGCCCGTTTGCCAGGCGACGGTGACGGTGGGCACCCGCAGCGTGAAGTCCGCGGCTGCCGCAGTCGGCAGCGGGTCACTCGGTGCTTCGGCGCGGTTGTTGAGGATCAGCACCCCGATCGCGCCGGCCTGCTCGGCATTGTGCGCCTTGGTGCCGAATGCGCAGGTGCCGCGCTTCACCACCGCCAGGCGGCCCTGGATCGCCGCTGGATTCACAAGAGGATTGCAGCCTTCCTCGGGATTGGCGCTGCCATCGTTGACCACGGCGCCAAGGCCGGCCAGGCCCGTGCGCGGGACGAGGTCGCCGAAATAGGCCTGCTTGACTTCCCCCGCCTGCGCGGTTGCGCCGACCTTCAGACGGTAGGGCGGGCGCAGGTGCACCGATTGCGCGCCCGTGACGTTCGGTCCGCTCCACACCAGGTTTGGATCGTTGGTGGCCGATGCCGCGCGTTGCGCATCGCTCATGTCCTGCCAGCGAAGGCCCATCTGCAGGTCGTAAAGCCAGTCGCTCCAGACGTAGTAATAGGGCGGGAATGCCGAACCATTCTGGAGGTTCACATTGTTGATGAAGCCGAGCCCATGCGCGAATTCATGCGTTGCCAGTGACACGATGGACAATTTCGACGAACCGCCGGGTGGCGCAAGGGTCGGGTCGATGCCGTACCAGAAGCCGTCATAGCCCGGCAGGCAACCGGGTGTCGAGTCGAACCTGGCGTTGAATCGCGCCGTGATGTTGGGCATCGACGGATCGGCTTCGGCTCCCACGATCGCGTTGCGCAAGGCGACCGGATAGACGTACGGGTGGGCGGGATACGGCGGATTGCCCTGGTAATACGCGGTCGGACCGGAGTATGCGAGGTAGACGAAGTCATCCGGGTTCACGGCACAGGTGAAGCCGGCGTCCTGGAAGCTGACCGAAATGGTGATGGGCACGGTACTTTCGAGCTTTGCGCCCCAGTTGTCGGCAACATGCTGGAGGGCAATGAGGCGCTGCGCGCCGAGCGTGGCACCGGGGTTGCCACCTTCCGGCGCGCGCGGCGTCGGGTCGTTGAGCCCCACTCCCGGCGCATCGGCATTGACGATCGTGACGATCGCCGCATGGGCGGCAAACGGCATCGTTGCCACCCCGATTCCCAGCAGGGCAACGTGCAGATATTTGCGCGCGAAGCATGGTTGATGGTTCATGGCATACCCCTATTGGTAACGCACGCTGTTGTCGCCGCGTTGCAGGTCCAGGCGCAGACGGTCGAGCTGCAGGGGGTCGGAAGGCTCCGTGCAGAAAATGTGCGGATGGCCATCGGGACCGCGTGTCACGCCGAGGCCGTGCATGTTCGGCTGGTCGGCCAGGCTCGGGGCGCTGATGTCCACGCGGGAAATCGGCGCAGAGCCGGCAAGGCCACTTGCGGTGGGGGAAGCGGAGTGCGGGGGCTGGGCAGCGGCGGCGGTTGCCATCGCAAGAGCGGCGGCAGCGCCAAGGCCTGCGAACCATGCGCGGCGCGTGTCGTGCTGCAACAGGGGGCCTTTCCGGCCAGTTTGCTTGATGGTCATGGCTTCCTCCAGTGTCGGCATGGGGTCATCTCGGATCGCGCAGTCATTCCGGGCGCTGACATGTAATACGTCAAAGCGCGGCAGATCGGCTCACGGCATCCGAGGGAAGGCGGGACGGAGGGAATCAAACCGACGGGGTGCCGCAAAGCCAGCGTGCGCTCCATGAGCGGTTGGCGGTTCGAAGGTCCTCCACTGCGTTCGACTTGTCCCGGCCGAAAAGCCCGCGAGCCACGATCAACCCGGCCACCGGGCGATGATCCCCAGGCGCGCGGCAAGCGCTGTCGGTGGCGGACGGCAAAGGGGTGGTCGGCAGGGTCGCAGCAGGTGCCCGGGCGAGTGCATTTGGAAGTCTGGTCGCGGCAGTCCGACCCGCTCCGCCTCATGAGGCCTCTGCGGCCAATAGCGCCAGGTGAGCCTCGTAGCGTTCGAGCACGTCGTCGATCACCTGCGGGCGGGTGAGGCCGGTCAGGTCGTAGCCGCCGGAGCCGGCGTGCGTGAACACCTCGAGCCGGTAGTAGACGTCGGCATTGCCGCGGTCCAGGCGGCCGCTGAAGCTCGGTACCGGAGCCTCGACCGCCCGCACCTGGTAGAGGAAGTCGGGCCTGGCGTCGATGGACACACGCAATAGCGGACCCTCGATGCCACCGGCGCTGGGGGAGCTGGCGCGCTCCACGCTGTAGCCCTGGCGTGCGAACTCGGCAGCCACCTCGTCGAGCGCGGGCGCCACGGTAGCCGCCAGGTAGCGGACCACCTCGCGCCGTGAAGGGAAGGCCAGCAGCTTGCCCAGGCGCTGCTTCCATGAGCGCTCCGGCACATGCCCACCGCCCGCGGCGATCGACCGTCGACGACGTTGTGCGCCCTCGCGCTCGTCCTGTTCCATCCGCAGCGCCTTGTGGAAGGCTGCCATGACCAGATAGGCGATCACCGTCACCGGCAGGGCGAAGATCAGGGTGGCGTATTCCATGGTCAGCACACCCCCGGCGATCAGCATGGCGACCGTGAGGAGGGCCGTGAGCAGGGCCCAGAAGATGCGCAGCCACTTCGGGCCGTCGCGGGCGGGGTCGGCGATGGCGGTGGAGAAGTTCGCCATCACCATCGCGCCGGAGTTGGCGCTGGTCAGGTAGAACAGCAGCCCGGAGAAGGTCGCGAGCAGGATCAGCGCGGTCGCGCCTGGAAACATCGCCAGCAGCGCATACCAGCCGCGTTCGGGGCTCTCCACCGCCAGTTGGGCGAACGCGGTCTTGCCCTGCAGCACCTCGTGCAGGGCCGAATTGCCGAACAGCGACACGATGATGAAATCGCACAACACCGGTACGGTGATGGCGGCGATCACGAACTCGCGCAGCGTCCGCCCGCGCGAGATGCGGGCCAGGAAGACGCCGACGAACGGTCCCCACGCCAGCCAGAATGCCCAGAAGAACAGGGTCCAGCGCGCCATCCAGTCACTGCTCCCGGCCTGGTAGGCGAAGGTGCGCAGTGTGCGCGCGGGCAGCGTGACGAGGAAGCGGCCGATGTTCTCGACCAGCGCATTGAGGAGGAAGGCCGTCTCGCCGGCGACCAGGATGAACGCCATCATCGCCAGCGCGCTCCAGAGGTTCAGGTTCGAGATCCAGCGGATGCCGCGATCGAGGCCGGACGTGGTGGCGCCGATCGTGACCACCACCGCGCCGATCACCAGCGCGATCTCGAGGCCCAGGCCCTGGGTCAGCCCGAAGATCCGTTCGAAACCCACGGCCAGCAGCACCACGCCGATACCCATCGACGTGGCGACACCGAACACCGTACCCACCAGCGACAGCACGCATAGGGTGTCCCCAAGCGCACCACGCATGCGCCGCCCGAACAGCGGATAGAGCGCGGCGCGGATCGACAGCGGCATGCCCCAGCGGTAGGCGAAATAGCCCATGGACATGCCGAGCAGGGCGTACACCGCCCAGCCCGCGATGCCGTAATGGAACATGGTCCACACCACCGCGTCCTGCATCGCGGCCGGACTGCTGCCCTCGCCGATGGGCGGGTACAGGTACTGGGTGACCGGCCCACTCACGGAAAAGAACAGCAGGTCGATGCCGACGCCCGCCGCGAACAGCATCGCCACCCATGTCGCCAGGTCGTACTGCGGTCGCGAGTCGTCGGGCCCCAGTCGCAGGCTGCCGGCACGCGACAGCGCCACCCAGAGCACGAACCCGATCACCAGTGCCATGGTCAGCACGTAATACCAGCCGAGATTGCTGGCGATGGCGTGCCGCGGGAGGATCGGCCCCGCCCGCAGCCTGCCCCGGATCGGACGACTCGTTCACCATGGACCAGCCTCTCCCCAAGCGCGCAACCAGCGGGATAGTAGGCGTCGCCAGATGTTCGCTGCGTGAATGAAACCGGGGTCAGAGAGCGTGCCCCCGGAAGGGCTTGAGGCCAGACCGCACTCCGCAGGCTGAGCGCAGGCTCCCGGTAGATTCAATTTCGGTGGCGCGGTCTTTGCCCGCAAGCGCAGTGCAGGAACACCGGACGACTACCTCACGCTGGGAAATTCGACGTTCTATGACAGTAGTGCGGTCGAGAGTGGCGGGGCTGTCTATCTCGGGCCGTGGACGAATCTTGGCGCATTGAACAATACCTTCTTCGACGGCGATGCAAGCAGCGGCTCACACCTGGGCTTCCTGGCCGACACCGAGGTCCGTCTTTTCCAGGCTAATCTGCCCGCACGCACTTATGCAGGGAGTGCCTGTGCGGGAACCCCGCCCGTCACGAACCCCAATTACGTCGGCGTCAACCTCTTTTCGGACGCAAGCTGCGCCAGTCTGGCGGCGGCCGCCTTGCCGAGCTCGCCGCTTGGCAGCGTCCTTGTCGACGAGCGGCCGGGCCTGATCGGCGTGCTGCGATTCAGTGGCAGCGCCGTGATCGACAGCATTGTCGATCCCCACATATGCGCATCGACCGATGCCCGCCGCCAGGCCCGACCGATTGACGGTGATGGTGATGGCGTCGCCCACTGCGACGTCGGTGCGTACGAGGATCCGCGCGACATCATCTTCATCGATGGGTTCGATGCCTGAGTCGGAAGACGATCGTCGCTCTGGCGCAACCGTGCAATAGCAGCTAGGGTCGGCGTATGAAACTGACTTTCTTCGCTTTTATTGCCGCCTGGGCGCTCGTCGCATCCGCCGGCACCCCAGCGCTGGCCGACGTCACGCCTGCGCAGGTCGCGTCAGCCTCCAGCCCTGGCGCTCCCAATGCGTCTGCTGCGTTCTTCGACCGTCTCGGCGCCCTGTGTGGCCAGGCGTTCGAAGGTCGCATCACCGCCGAGCAGCCACCTGCGGCTGCCTCCGATCCGTTCCACCGCCAGCGCCTGGTCATGCACGTGCGCGACTGCGGTCCGCAGGAGATTCGCATTCCCTTCCACGTCGGGAGCGACCGTTCGCGCACCTGGGTGATCACCCGGACTGCGACCGGTCTGCGCCTGAAGCATGATCATCGGCGCGCGGACGGCAGTGAGGATCCGATCACGCAATACGGTGGCGATACGGTCGGCGAAGGCACGTCCACGCGCCAGACCTTCCCGGCGGATGCCGAGTCGAAGGCACTGTTCACCCGCAACGACATGGCGGTGTCCAACGCGAACGTCTGGGCGCTGGAGCTCGTGCCCGATGAGAGCTTCGTCTACGAACTGTCGCGTCCGCAGCGCCTTTTCCGCGTGAGCTTCGATCTCGCCGCACCGGTACCGCTGCCACCGCCGCCCTGGGGCGCGGGCGACGTGAAATAGCACGCAACCGGGGGCAGAGTGCATTTTCTCCGATCGACAACCAGGCCGCGGTCGAACCCTGGCTCGACCAGGTTTCCGAATCGGCCATCCACGACACGGTTGCCGCGCTGGCGGCGTTCCAGAACCGCCGCTACAACACCACCCATGGCATTGCCTCGGCCCTGTGGATCCGCGATTCGTGGCAGGACCTGGCGGCAAGGCGCGCCGACGTTTCGGTCGACCTCTTCACCGGCTGCAACAACTGTTCGAACCAGCCATCGGTCATCCTGACCGTGCAGGGCCACGATTTGCCCGACGAGGTCGTGGTGCTGGGTGGCCACCTCGACTCGGTCAACTGGCAGCAGCCGGGCGGCAATGAAGAGCTCGCGCCCGGCGCGGACGATGACGCATCGGGCATCGCGACTCCGACCGAGATCATGCGCATCGCGATGGCCGGTGGCTGGCGACGGCAGCGTACCGTGAAGGTCGTGGGCTACGCGGCCGGGGAAGTGGGCCTGCGCGGTTCCGAAGCGATCGCGAGCGCGTATGCCGACGCCGGCACCAACGTCGTCGGCGTGCTGCAGCTCGACATGACCAACTACAGGAACGGCGCGAGCTACGACCTGCGCATCGTCAGCGACAATTCCAATACCGCGCTGCTGCAGTACCTTCGCGGCCTCTTCGATACCTACCTCGCGCCGCGCGGACTCACCCGGGCCGATGTTGCCTGCGGCTGCGGCTGCTCCGACCATGCCTCATGGACCGAACATGGCTTCCCGGCCGGCATGTTGTTCGAAACGGGCCATCCGTACACGCCGGGTGGCTGGGACATGGGTGACTTCCCCTACATCCACAGCGCCAACGACACGCTCGCCAACATGGGCGACACCGTGGCTCCCAGCGTGCCCTTCGTGCAACTGGGCCTGGCCTGGCTCGGTGAACTCGCCAAGACGCACGTCAGGACCGATGGCACCCTCTTCGCGGACGGATTTGATCCCTGACCCGGGATTCCACGGCACGCAATCGAGCACATGGCGTCCCGTTACCCCAGGCGCATGAAGAGCAGCGCGATATAGGCGAAGATCAGCGCGGCACCGGCCAATGCAAGGACGGCCTGCCAGCGCGCGCCGGCGAGCACGATGCCGCCGAAGCCGAGGAGCGCGAATACGCCATGGAAGGCGAGGTCGGCGCCGTGCTGGAGATCGCCCAGCAGCACCCAGTGGCGCGCCAGACTGGCAACGATCAGCAATACCAGCAACGAAAAGAACCAGCGACGTTGCGCGTCATAGTGGGCGCGCAGGTCCACATCTCCTTCGCCCCGATGTTCGGGCAACACCAGCGCGGCGAGCAGGTACAGGACGATCGTCTGGGCCAGCACTGCGGCAAAATCTGGAAAGGTCCAGTCCGAGCGCAGGCGCAGGTCGTACATCGCCCACCAGGACTGCACCGCCAGAACCATCACGAGCGCCGCCCAGAGCAGGCCCGGCCAATAGCTGCGCAGGCGGGCACGCGCCTGGATCACGTTGCGCAGGCCCTGCAGCACCTCGGTGATGGCAAGCCCCAGGATGAGGGAAACCAGGACCGAGAGGTAGCTGAAAGCGTCCATCCCATCTTCCCCAAGCCACGTCGCCATAAAAGGGGACGGAGGAAATTAAGCGCACGTGGAGCATCCTTCGCCCCGCTGCAACGGGCGCCCTGATTCATGTCAAGGGCAAGTCACTACCTCAACGCACGCCGCGCCAGTAATCGTTCGCGGCAGCGATGGTCTGGAAATTGATGGCGACGACCTGCGAAGTGGCAATCAGCGCATCGGCGTCGTCTTCGTAGTCCTTGCGCAGCCTGTCCCGCGCCTCGGCCGAGGGCTGCGTGTACTTGACGCCCATGCGCGAGAGCTTGATCGCGAGTTCGAATCCTTCCTGCGGCGTCGAGGTCTGCAGGGTATGCAACCAGGCGTCGCCCATGCCCGTTCTCCGCTCCTGTAGGGAGCTCGATGGTGGCCCAAGCAGTCCCTCGCTGCAAACCCCCGGAAAGCGCTACTTGCGACCGACCAGCAACAGCACCACGCCCACGGCGGCCACCACGCCACCACCGATCAGGTACATCATGGTGTTGTCGGTATAGCGCCCCGTGAACTCATGCACCACCTTCTCGCCAAAGGCGCCCGTGGACTGGATGCCAAAAAACAGCAACACCAGACCTGCTATCAGCAACACGATTCCGATTCCGGCCCTTGCGCTCATGGATGCTCCTTCTGGTGGACCCCTGGATTGACCGAGGGTGTCAGAACGCGCATGAACATGGTCCCAACCACGCGGCGCCGGGCCGCGGGAACGATTACAGCGTCACCCTTCGCCATGAAAGGGGACGGAGGAAATTAAGCGGAACGCTCCGCCCTCCAGGGCAGACGCAGGCTTGACGCCTCGGGCATCCTGGCGGCTTCACGCGGCACGTGGGCGGTGATGGTGCGCTGAACAGGGGCCTTGATGCACCTGCCGGGCAACGCTGGCGGACAGGCCATGGCGGCTATCATGGCGCCATGGCCAAGCTGCTCCTGAACCTGCGAAACGTGCCCGATGATGCGGCCGATGATGTCCGGGCCCTGCTCGACGCGAAGCGTATCGCATTCTACGAAACTGCGCCAAATCGGTGGGGCATTTCGGCCGGCGGAATCTGGGTCACTGACGAAGCGGACTTCGCGGACGCCAAGCGCGCCTTCGACGACTACGAGCAGCAGCGCAGCATCCGCGTCCGGGCTGAATACGCCGCTGCCAAACGCGCAGGCACCGCGGAGACATTCGCCAGCATCCTTCGTGCGGACCCGCTGCGCGTCGTGGTGACCCTGCTTGGCATACTCTTCGCGTTGGCCCTGGTGGCGTTGCCGGTCATCCTGTTGCGCGGGTGAGGGGGAAAAGATGCCAGGCAATACAGGCTGGAAGGCGATGCGGCGCTTGAGCAGATCGTGACCGACGCCGCTACACTGGCTTCCCGCACAACCGCCCGGCGCTGACCGGTCACGATCAACCGAAACGAGCGGTCACGATCACCGAAATGCGCATCCGGGCGTTGTGCCCGGGCGACTGACGTAAGGCGTCGCGCCGACCCCTTGAATGCTGGTCCAGTCTGGTGCCTACTCAAGGGATCGGTACTACAGGAGGCATGGATCCAGAATGGATACGATTGGCAAAGGTTGGCGCGGGCGAGTGCCGCGATTCCCCCTGCCGGTGTTGGTCGGCCTGCTGACGCTCACCATCGCAGCGTGCCAGCAGCCGTCACGCGAGGCCCAAGAGCGCCGTCCCGAGCAGGCGGGGCAGCCGGTGAATCCGTACAAGGCCGCAGGCCATCTGATTGGCGCACGGGCTGCGGTTGTCACGGGCAACACCGAGGCTGCCGAGCAGCACATCAGGGCGCTGGCCGGCGACATGGCGCGTTCGGCGCGGATCCGCGACGTCGCCCGCCCCATTGATCGGGAAGCCGCGCGCGCTGCAGTGCGCCCGCTCGCCGGCGTGCGCTCTGCGATCTGGCTCGACGCCGACAACCTGATCGTGATGGTTGACGGCCGGCAGTACCGCAGCAGGGACATGATCGACGAAGTCTGTCTTGCGCTTGAACCGCTCGGGGATACGCTGGGCGTGGTCGTGAACCTGCAGGATGTGAAGGCACGCAATGGCGATGAAGCCACCACGCTCTCGCGCAACTGTCAGCTTCCGGACGGCGAACGCGCGTTCATGCAAGCCAAGCGCCAAGTCGACGTGGTGGCGCCGGAGGTGCGGAAACAATTCAAGGAGATGCAGCGCAATCAGTGATCGGCTTCAGCTGGTCATCGAGCGCAGCAGTCAACATGTCACGATCCGGATCTGGGGCGGTGATGAGTACGTTCGCGCGGTACCACAAGCAGCTGGCCGACTGCATGGCGGCATTCAAGGGCCAGGAGCTCTCAACCCATGCGATCAAGAAGCATTTTTCTGCGCGCAATCCGGGGCTCGACGTTGCGTGGGTACACCCCTCGGATCATTGTGACAACCACACGTGCAAAGGCGCGTGCGAGTGCGCCCGGACCGACGGCGCCATCTTCTCTAAAGTCGGGCACGGTCGGTACGTCGTTCGCTAATAACCAACTCTGGAAGCGAGAGTCCAAATTGGAAGTGCCTCGAGCAACTTGGCGCTTCCTATGGCGTGTACTCACCCCACGGCCGCCGCAAACTTGCCCTGCAGGTCGCCTGGCAGGGGCTGCGCCAGCCTCCATGTCACTGCCATGGGTCGCTCGCCTTCGTGCGACACATACGTCGCCGGACCGAGGAACCAGAAGGCATCCTTGGTGGTGAGGCGGGCGAATGGAAGCGCGCGGCTCGCGGCGTCGGCAGTATGCTGCTGATAGCGGCGGCCGGTGGGGCTGTCGGCACGCGTGGTGGATTGGCTTTCCCAGTGCAGCAGCGTGGGTGAGATGGCATAGTCCCGGTAGCGGGTGGTGGGTGAGAAGTGCTCGCTGCTCTTGTCGAGCGTGATGGCGAAAAGATCCACCTGGTGGTCCGCGTGCCAGCGCACCCCTTCGCGCCAGTCGGGCAGCGGAAAGCCGTCACCGCCGTGGAACGCGGCGAGGATTTCGCGGCGGTTGTAGCGGCCATGGATGGCGAGGGGCACGTCGGGATGGGTGGCGAGTGGCAGGGGGACATGCTCGATCTGATCGGCGAGGACTTGTGCAAGCTCCCGCAGCTCGGCGAGCACTTGCGGGTGCTGCCACAGGAGCGTCGCCGCGTCAGCCAACGTGGCCGGCTGCGGGCGCACCGATTCGCACAGGACCCCCGTTAGCATGTGCAGCAGGCGGCGTTGCCGCGCAGGCAATGTCGCAAGGTCCGGTGCATGGCTGAGTTGCGACCACGCTTTGTATTGCTCGATACGCTCCGGGTCATCGACGTGCAGCAGGCGACCCAGTGCGCGGCGGAGCGTGGCTTCGTGCGCGCCATTCGGAAGCGTGGGTATCCCGCCGGATTCCAGGAGGTCGGACCAGCTGTGATTGTTCGAATAGATGTCGTCCAGCGCCAGGCCTGATTCATCGAGGAAGCGCTTGAGGGTGATGTCGGATCGACCTTCGGCAACGCGAGAGAGCTCTTGCGCCTTGGCGCGCCAGGTCGAGGGCAGGCTGTTGCGGATGTTTTCCAGCACCTCGCGCGTGGCGACCGCGTCGAGTTGCATGTGGCAGCCGCTCGGCAGGTATGGGAAGCCGGTTTCGATCTGCCGCATCAGCGCCATGCGGCTGCCACCGAGGAGCGCGGAGAAGCGGCGATAGAAGCGGAATTCGCTGCGGTGATGGCCGACGAAATCGAGCACCGTGCATACGGTCTTGTCGTCCTCGCGGCGGAGTCCCCTACCAAGCTGCTGGAGGAAGATGGTCGGGCTGTCGGTGGGTCGCAGCAGGAGTAGCGTATCCACCGAGGGAATGTCGATGCCCTCGTTGAAAAGGTCCACCGAGAACACGACGCGGAGCGTCCCGGTTGCCAGATCGTGCAGGGCTTTTCGCCGATCCTCGTCGGAAGTCTCTGCGGAAACCGCCAGCGACGGAATTCCTGCAGCGCTGAACTCGGCAGCCATGAAGCGCGCATGGGCGACCGAGACACAGAATCCGAGCGCGCGCATGGCCTCGGCATCCGGAACGATGCGCACGAGATTGGCGATGACACGCCGTGCGACAACCGTGTCGCCGGTGACGAGCTGGCTGAGCTCGGTGGCATCGTAGCCCCGCCCTCGGCGCCAGGAAACCTTGCGGTAGTCCACCCCGTCGCTGATGCCGTAGTACGCGAACGGGCAAAGGCGTTGCTGGTCGATGGCATCCCACAATCGCAGTTCCGCGGCGATGCGATGGCCGAACCAGTGCAGGATCGGCTCCTGGTCGCCGCGTTCGGGTGTGGCAGTCAGGCCGAGCAGTTCAATCGGCAGCAGATGCTTCAGCAGTGCTTCGTAGCTGCTTGCGGCGGCATGATGGAACTCATCGATGATGACGACGTCGAAATGCGTTGGTTCGAGATGCTCGAGGCCGGTGGCGGTGAGGCTTTGGATCGATGCAAAAACGTGCTCGAAGCGGACAGGGCGTTGGCCGCCAACCCACAGTTCCCCGAACGCGATGTCGCGCAGCGCGTGGCGGAAAGTCGCGAGGCTCTGTTCAAGGATCTCCTGCCGGTGCGCAACGAACAACAGACGCGAGCGTGCCAAGCGTTTCTGCAGCCGCTGATAATCGAGTGCCGCCATTACCGTCTTGCCGGTACCTGTTGCGGACACGAGGAGATTGCGATGCCGCCCCTGCAGACGCGCCAACTCGATCTGCTCCAGCAGGCGGCTCTGGAATGGCTCCGGACGGATTTCGATGGGGCTGAGGTAAACGCGCGGCCCGGCGCTTGCACTCTGCGTAAGGTCGCGGAACTCGTCGGCATCGAAGTCGCGAAAGTCGTGGTTCTGCCAGTAGCTTTCGAACACCGCCGAGAACTTCTCGATCACATCGGGATTGCGTGCACCCGAGATGCGTACATTCCATTCCAGCCCGCTGACCTGCGCGGAGTGGGTGAGATTGGAGGAGCCAATGTAGGCGGTGGAGAAACCGGAGTGGCGATGGAACAGCCACGCCTTGGCGTGCAGGCGCGTGCTCGAGGTGTCATAGGAAACGCGGATGTCCGCGCCAAGTTCCTGAAGCGCCAACAAGGCGCCGAGTTCGGTCGAGTTCGTGTAGGTGGTGGTGAGGACGCGCAGCCGCCGGCCCGCTTCGGCATGCACGCGCAGCACCTCCAGCAGCGGCCGAATGCCGGACTGGCGCACGAACGCCATGAGCACATCGACCCGATCGGCAGACGGAACTTCCGAATGCAACTGATGGCCGATACGCGGCTCGCCCGGCGCATTGGTAAGGAGGGTGGTGTCGAGGAGTGGCGTCGCGGGAAGCTGCAGGCCTGGCATGGAGCCATCGGGCTGCAGCGTGGCGATCGCCTGCAGGACCTCCCCGTTTTCTGAGGGCATGTCGCCCGCATCGACGGCCTGACTGCTTACGCCCAGCAGCGCGACGGCACCGCGCGCCAGCCGCAAACCGACCGCGGTGCGCTGTTCGCGGCTGAGTCCGGCAATTGCGCGACGGATCAGCACGCCAAGGTGCAGGGCAATGCGGTCCGGTGCCTCCTCGGGATCCAGGGCGTGCCGCAGGACCGAACTGCGAACATCCATGCCTTGCAGTTCACGCTCGAGCGCGTCGGTGATGATCTGCTCGTAGAGCCCTTCCCTGAGCGTCATTGCGCGAGTCCGCGTCCTTTGAGCGCGCGACTCCACTTCACGAGCATCGCGGTCCCAGGCGACAGCACAGTTCGCATATTCCGCATTCCCTCTCCCTTCTCCCAGCGACACCTGGCGCGTGATCACCCTCTTGTGGCGAGCAAAGTTATCAGGGCATCGTCGTGCGCTCCAGCGCAGCACTTTGCCACAAGCCGCTGTGGATCTGGTGATGATGGCACATGCTGAAATGGCAGCATGATGGCGATCGTTTCGTTATGTCGCGATCAGCGCCAAAGCGCGAAGGACGCACCGCACGACGGGGGTTGCCGCCGTCATAAACTCGCGCCTTCACGCTCAAGGCTACGCAATGTCACTGCCGACCATCGATGCGGGGCGACGGCCCCGGTTGGACGAACGCCAGCGGACAACCCTGCTGATCCTGTTCGGCCTGGCGCTTGCACGCTTGCTGCTGCACCTCTGCGCCAACGTCAACTACGGGTTCCATCGCGATGAGCTGGCGGTGTGGAACGACGCGCGGCACCTGGCCTGGGGCTATGTCGCCTATCCGCCGTTGACACCCTTCCTGGCGCGGGTGTCGATGGCGCTGTTTGGCGATTCGCTGGTTGCCTTCCGCGTGCCCGCGGCGCTCGCGCAGAGCGTGGCGATGTTGCTGGCGGGATTGATCGCGCGCGAGCTCGGCGGACAGCGCATGGCGCAGGTGCTTGCGGCGCTGGCCATCGCCTGCGCGCCGCTGTCCATGCTGATGGGCAGCATGCTGATGTACACCAGCCTCGACTATTTGTGGGTGGTGCTGCTGGCGTGGCTGGTGCTGCGCGTGGCCAACAGTGGCGATGCGCGCTGGTGGCTCGGCGTGGGCCTGGTCGTTGGCCTGGGCATGATGACGCGCTACACCATGCTGTTCTGGGTCGCGGGCCTGGCGATCGGCGTGCTGGCCACCCCCGTGCGCCAGCACCTGCGCAGCCCGTGGCTATGGGCCGGGGTGGTGGTATCGCTGCTGCTGTTCCTGCCCAACGCGTGGTGGCAGTGGCAGCACGATTTCATCTATCTGGATTTCGCGCGCCACCTGCACGAGCGCGATGTGCGCATCGGCCGCACCGATGGTTTCCTGGTCGGCCAGCTGACGGTCGGCGCCAGTCCCCTGACCTTGCCGCTGTGGATCGCCGGCCTGGCCTGGCTCGCGTTGGCCCGCGCCGCGGCCCGCTGGCGGGTTCTGGCATGGATGTACGTGGTCCCGCTGCTGCTGTTCCTGCTGGTGCGCGGGCGCGACTATTACGTTGCGCCCGGCTATCCGATGCTGCTGTCGGCGGGTGCGGTGGCGCTGGAAAGGGGCATCGCGGGAATGCGACCCTCGGCTGCGCGCTGGAGTCGCGCCGGCGTCGGCGTGGTGCTCGCCTGTGCGTTCGGTTTGACGGCACTGGTGGCGCTGCCGCTGGCAGCGGTGGGATCCATGGGCTGGCAGATCAGTCGCCGCTTCCACGACACCTTTGCCGAACAGATCGGCTGGCCGCAACTGGTGGCCGAAGTCGCCCGCGTCTACCACGCGCTGCCGGCCGGGGAACGCGCCCGCACCGCGATCTTCGCCAACAACTATGGCGAGGCCGGCGCCATCGATCGCCTTGGCCCAGGGTTCGGACTGCCGCCGGCCATCGGCACCGTCAACAGCTACTGGGCGCGTGGCCCGGGCGATCCGCCGCCGCAAACCGTCATCGTGCTGGGCGATACCGCCGACGGCATCAGCCACACGCCGGCCACCTGCACGCTGGCCGGGCGCGTGCGCATCCCGCACGGCGTCAAGAACGAAGAAAGCGGGCACCCCGACGTCTTTGTCTGCCGCGATTTCAGGGTGCCGATTCGGAAGCTGTGGCCGCCCATGCCGAGTTTTGGCTGAACTGTCGGAAAGTTCACGAAATGGGGGTAGCGACAGCGCGATTCGCCAGTTGTAGACTCGGCCGAAAATCCAGCGGAGAGTCGCGCATGCGTGCCGTAACTCGCTTGGCCGTTTCGGTTTTCTGCCTGTCCCTCGCCATTCTCGTGGCTGCGCCGGTGCTGGCCGCCACTGATCCGCTGGCGCCAATCGGCGTGGGTGCCGCGCCGCCCCAGGCACCCATCAAGCCGGTGACCGAGACGCTTCACGGCGTCAAGGTGACGGACGATTATCGCTACATGGAAAAGCTGGACCCGGCGACCCTGGACTGGATGAACGCCGAGGGGGCCTATACGCGCAAGGTACTGGATGCAATCAAGCCGTTGGCGGCGCTGCAGAAGCGCGTTTCCGCCTTCACCGGCAGCTTCGGTTTCGTGCAGGGCTACGTTTCCTATGGAGGTCGCGCGTTCTACGAGGAACGGGCGCCGGGTGCGGATGATTTCGACCTGATCGTGCGCGACGCCGCCGGCACCCGCAAGCTGGTCGATATCGCCGCCCTGCGCACGGCGAACGGCGGCAAGCCGTATGCCATCAACTGGTTCCTCGCTGCGCCGGACGGAAGCAAGGTGGCCGTCGGGGTCTCCGAAGGCGGCTCGGAAAACGCCGCGATGACGGTCTACGACGCGGCAAGCGGCAAAGCCATCGGCAGCCCGATCGACCGCGTGCGCTTCGGCGCGACCGCGTGGAGCCCTGATTCGAAGACGGTGTATTTCAATCGCCTGCGTCAATTGAAGGCTGGTGAGCCGGAAACCGATACCTACAAGAACTCCACACTGTATGGGTGGAACCTCCGCGACCAGCCTTTCGCGGTGCTCGGCGCCCAGGTCGGCCATGGTCCCAAATTCGCGCCCGAGGAATTTCCCGTGCTGGCCATCGCCCCGGGTTCGAACGAGGCGCTGGCGCTTTCGATCAACGGCGTGCAAAACGAATGGAAGGCGTGGGTGGTGCCTGTCGCGGAGGTGGCCAATCCGAAGGCCGTCTGGAAGCTCCTCGTCGATCGCAGTGACGAGGTCACCGGCATGGATGCGCGGAGCGGGGAGATCTTCCTGCTCTCGCACAAGGACGCACCGACCTTCAAGGTGCTGGCGATCAAGGCCGGAGAGCCCTTATCGGCAGCAAGAACGCTGCTGGCGGCACAGCCCAATCGCGTCATCGAGCGGATTTCTGCGGCATCGGATGCGTTGTACGTCCTGGCGCGCAAGGGCGCGTATTCGCAATTGCTGCGCATTCCGGTCGGCAGTGACAAGGCCGAGCAGGTCGCATTGCCGTTCGAGGGCCATATCGGTGAGGCGTTTACCGATCCTCGCCAGCCGGGCATTACGCTCGATCTGTCCAGTTGGGTCGTGCAGCCGACCACGTTCCGCTATGACCCCGTCGCGCAGAAGTTCGCGGCCCTGGACATCGGGCATCGCGGCGACATGGACGCGGCCGCATTCAAGGTCAGCGATCTCGAGGCGAAGGCAGCCGATGGCGTGATGGTGCCGTTGAGCCTGATCCAGCCGAAGGCGGCCAAGGGCGCGCAGATCACCCTGGTCGAGGCCTATGGTTCCTACGGGATTTCCAATCTGGCGGACTTCAGCACGCGCCGCGCGGCGGCGATGCGCGAGGGCATCACCTACGGCATCTGCCACGTGCGCGGCGGCGGCGAGAAGGGCGAGTCCTGGCGCCTGGGCGGCAAGGACGCCAACAAGCACCATACCTGGCAGGACCTGATCGCCTGCGGCGAGGATCTGATTGCCCGCGGGATTACCACGAAGGACAAGCTGTTCATCATCGGCGGCTCGGCCGGGGGCATTACCGTGGGTCGCGCGATGACCGAGCGCCCGGATCTGTTCGCGGGCGTGATCGACCTGGTGCCGGCGGCCAACACGCTTCGCGCCGAGTTCTCGCCGAATGGTCCACCGAACGTCCCCGAGTTCGGTACGGTGAAGGATGCGCAAGGCTTCAAGAACCTGTACGCAATGGATTCGGTCCAGCACGTGAAGCATGGTGTCACCTATCCTGCCGTGCTGATCACCACCGGCCTGAACGACCCGCGCGTCTCGCCGTGGGAACCCGCCAAGTTCGCCGCTGCCCTGCAGGCCTCGGGCACGCCCAACCCGGTGCTGCTGCGGATCGACGCCAAGGCCGGCCATGGCGTCGGCTCGACCCGGACGCAGACCGACCAGCTGACCGCCGACTGGATCGCCTTCATGTTCTGGCGCGCTGGCGATCCCGGTTGGCGACCCGACGCGGCGCACTGACACGGGCAGCTGACATGGGCAGCTGACATGGGCAGCTGACGGGCGCCCGGTCTGGCGTGATGCCGCGTCCGCGCTGTCTGCCTATCCAGGCGGGTCCGGTGCGCCATGCGCGCAGCACCGGGTCCGTGAGGCGCTCAACGGTGATCGACGGCAGGGCCGCGGCCGAGTGCCTCGCGGACACACCACGGAGTGCATCCGGCCCCTCGCGGTGAACGGCGCAAAGCTAGGCGTCGGCTTCCGCCGCGGCCTCGCGACCCTGCTGGCGGATCAGTGCTTCCTCGCGTGCGTCGTTGATCGCCTGTCGCACACTGTCGAGATCGACCGCCGTTTCATCGGGCTCGAAGTTTCCGGTCAGTTCCGTTTCGGCCTGCAACGCGCCGGCCTCGAACAGCGCCCACATCTCCTCGCCATACCAGGTATCCAGCAGTTCGGGCGCCCAACGGCCCAGGCTCGCGGTGAGGTTGTTGACGTCGCGCAGCAGCAGCCTGCGTGCGGCGTTGTTGCCGCTGGCGCTGACGACCTGCGGAAAATCGATCACGACCGGACCATCGGGCCCGACCAGGACGTTGTACGCCGACAGATCGCCATGGATCAGGCCGCAGCACAGCATGCGTACGACCTGTCGCAGCAGGACGCGGTGATATTCGCGGGCCTGCTCGGCGGTGAGTTCGACTTCACCCAGGCGCGGCGCCGCATGACCGTCGGCGTCGGTCACCATTTCCATGACCAGCACGCCATGCACATAACTGTAGGGCTCGGGCACCCGCACGCCGGCGGCGCGCAACTGGTAGAGCGCATCGACCTCGGTGTTCTTCCAGGCCGCTTCCTGCTGCTTGCGTCCGTACTTGCTGGCGCGGCCGATCGCCCGTGCCTCGCGGCTGCCGCGCACCTTGCGCCCCTCCTGGTACTGCACGCGCTGCTGGAAGCTGCGTTGCGCCATGTCCTTGTAGACCTTTGCGCAGCGGACCACGTCGCCGCTGCGCACCATGTACACGGTCGCTTCCTTGCCGCTCTTGAGCGGGCGCAACACTTCGTCGATCACGCCGTCATCGATCAGCGCTTGCAGGCCTTGGGGGGTTTTCACGGATTTTCGCAGCAGCGGCTGGCGCGGCGAGTGCCGCGCGAATGGGCGCGCATGGTCGCATCTTCCGCTGCTGGCGACTACTGCGCGGGGCATGCCGCGGGTTTCACGCAGGCAGGCGAGGTCTCGGCGGCCCAGCGTCCTTGAACCTTGCCCCGGGCGGTCAACCTGCCAGAAGGGCGCGGCGGGACCCGAATGCGCCGCCGCCGGATGCTGGCCCGCCACACCTCGGCCCTCGTCCAGCCCGGTGGCTGAATGCTCGTTCCTCGGAGCGATCGCGCGACCGGATCCTGGGCGTATCCTTGCGCCGGGGGTTTGATGCGCGAGGAATCATCATGAAGATCGTGACCAGCCTCAGTTTCCGCGGCCAGTGCCGCGAGGCGTTCGAGTTCTATGCGAAGGTGCTGGGTGGCCGGATCACGGGCGCCTTTACCTACGGCGAAGGGCCGCCCGACATGCCGACGACGGACCCTGCACACAAGGACTGGCTGATGCACTGCTGGCTGGAGGTCGGCGACCAGGCGCTGATGGGCGCGGACATGGACGAGCGCTGGGCGCCCAACATTGCCAAGCCGAAGAACGGCTTCGACGTCACCTTGCACACCGACGACATCGAACAGGCGCGCCGCTGGTTCGACGGCTTGAAGGAAGGTGGCAAGGTGGTGATGGACTTCGCCAAGACATTCTGGTCGCCCGGCTACGGCAGCCTGGTCGACCGCTTCGGCGTGCCGTGGATGGTGAACACGACCTCCGAACCGGTACGGCGCTGATCGAGGCCGTGCGCGCATCGCTCCGCGCCCTGCGCGGATCGGAAAGCGGACGGTGGCAGGGCGCGCCAACGGCAGCGCCGCACGTCGCGGCGAGAGGGGTTCGTGCCCGACCATCCGGTTTGCGGCGCGCAGGAGCGGCTGCGCCGCCTGGTCGGTGTCGCGGATGCTCCGGTGGTGGTCAGTCCTTCTCGCCGTCAGTGCGGCCGACAAAGCCGTCCATGGACGAGTAAACCTTGAACACCCGGCCCGCGACCCAGTCCCATAGCGGCTGCGGGAGCAGGCCGGCAACGGCGCGGCCAAACGCGACCGTCCAGGGCAGCATCAGGCGCGGTTTGCCGGCCTGCATCGCGGTCCAGGCGCGGTCCACCACGTACTCCGGTTCGAGCAGCGGCGTCAGCAGGGGCGCGCGCGCGCCGGCGAACATCGGCGTCCTGATGTAGCTCGGAATCAGGGTGGTGACGCGCACGTGGCCGTGGCCGGCACGCTCCAGTTCCAGCCGCAGCGAATCGCTCCAGCCGATCACCGCCCATTTGCTGGCGGTATACACGCTCATCCGCGGCACCGACAGATAGCCCGATGCGGAGGCCACGTTGAGGATGCGTGCCGGACGACCCGCGGCGATCATCGCCGGCAGGAAGGCGCGGGCGACGTGCATGGGCCCGAGCACGTTGACGCGGATGATGGCCTCGCTCTCCTGCGGCGCGTGCTCCCAGAATGGCTTGCTGCGGACGATTCCCGCGTTGTTGATGACGATGCCGGGGTCACCCGCCTCGGCCTGCACCTTGCGGGCCGCCTCGGCAACGCGCTGCGGGGACGCGACGTCCACCACGTGGGCCAGCACCTGTACCCCACGGCGGGCGAGCTCGGCACGCGTGGCTTCAAGCGCCGTGGCATCGATGTCCCACAGGGCCACTGCCGCCGCGCGCTCGGCGATCGCCCGCTCGGCATACAGCCGTCCCATGCCCATGGCGGCGCCGGTGATGAGCACGATCTGGCCTTCGGCGTTGCGCATGTCTTCTCCGTGGATGGTGTGACAAGGGGCGGGGGCTATTGAACGCCAATCCGGGCGAATCAGCTACCGAAGCGCGCAGGGCACCGGGCGGCGAGTTCGCTGCAGATCGCGGGGTGACTCGCGGCCGTGACGGCCGAACTGCAGGGCCCGCTTGCTGATTTCCCCACCGGCCCTGCGCCGGAAAGCGCCGCCGCAGGGTCCCTCCCGGCGCGCGCCCTGCCTGAGTTCAAAGGCTCCGCTGCGCCCTGCTCAACGCGGGTCTGGTGGGTGCGCGCAAGTGCGATTTGTGCTACAATGCGTTACGTAAGCCTCTGAAAACATAAAACTTTATACAGGAGGATGAAATGAACAACTATTTGAAGAGTTCCATCATGAGTCTGTTTCTCCGCCCACGTCGCCGCAGGGTGCCCGGCTTTTCCGTGAAGCACGCCTTCCAGGCCCCTTCGGGCGCTGCATACCCAGCGTCCGCTTCGGGCGGTGCAGGCAGGTCGCGCCGGGAGGCTTCGCGGTCTGAGACCTACAGGCGCGGCGCCACGTATCTGTCGGATTCGCGCAGCGATGCGCGCCGACGTCAGGCGCGATTCCGTGTTGCTTGAACAGCGGCGCCCGAAGGCGCCGCTGCAATGAACCGCCCGCGAGGTTTCGATCCGCGCGGGCGGCAGCTTTTGCCAGGCACCGATCCAGGTTGCCCTGGTGGGGTTCATCTCTGAATCACATTCTGCAGCCCTGGCTTTTGGCTGATCAGCCATGCATCGGCGCGCAGAAGCATCCGTTGCCAGGCCCCGATTCCGGTTGCCCTGGTTCCGTTCATCCCTGAAGTTCATGCACCGGCCGCGCCTTCGGGCTGATCGGCGATGCATCGGCGTGCCGAGGCACTCATCGCGCCGACGCGCCCCGGACCGGCTTTCACGCGGGGATTCGCCGGGCGCATCGAACCGCTACACTCGGGACCGATTCCCACTACCCAGGTGATGCATGCTGCGTCCGATCCTTATCCTGCTGGCCGCCGCGGTGCTGGCAGGCTGCGCCAATCCAGCGGCCAGGCACGCCATACCTCCCGCCTCCGCTGCCGAAGGCGTGGCCGAGCGGATCTATTTTGGCGGCACCATCATCACCATCAACGATGCGCAGCCCTCTGCCGAAGCCGTGGCAATCGCGGATGGACGCATCCTTGCGGTGGGTGATCGCAGCGATGTCGAAGCGCGGCATCGCGGCGCGGCGACGGAGATGGTCGATCTGGACGGCCGAACGCTCCTGCCGGGTTTCATCGATCCGCACAGCCACTTCATGGATGCGCTGTCGCTGGCTGATCGGGTGAACGTCTCGGCGCCGCCCGTGGGGACTGCCGCCAGCGCGGCGGACATCGTCGATCTCCTGCGCGCCGCTGCGAGAGACAAGGATCTTGCCCCAGGAGAACTGTTGCTCGGCTACGGCTACGACGAGAACCTGATGCCCGATGGGCAGCTGTTGTCGCGCGATCTCCTCGACGCAGCCTTCCCGGACAATCCGGTGGCGGTGATCCATGTCTCCAAGCATGGCGCCGTGCTGAACTCGCGGGCGTTCGCCAGGTACGGGTATGCCGATGGCATGCCGACCCCGCCCGGCGGCGTGATCCTGCGCAAGGAGGGTACGCAGGAACTGCAGGGCCTGGTGATGGAGGCGGGTTTCCTGCCGATGTTCTCGCAGTTGCCGACGCCTGGGATCGACACGGAGCTGGAGGCGGCGAGGGCAGGGCAGATGCTGTATGCGGCCGCTGGAGTCACGACCGCGCAGGAAGGGGCCACCCATGCCCACGAGGTCGAGCAGTTGCAGCGCATCGCCCGCCAGGGCGGATTGTTCATGGACCTGGTCACCTATCCCTTCATCCTCGATCTCGACACGGTGCTGGCGGCCAATCCGCCCTCGCGCTTCGGGACGTACTCCGACCACCTGAAGCTCGGCGGCTGCAAGATCACCGCGGATGGCTCGCCGCAGGGCAAGACCGCCTGGTTCACGACGCCCTATCTGACCGGCGGGCCCGCCGGCGAGGCGGATTGGAAGGGCGAGCCCGGGCTGCCGCTGGACGTGATGCTGGCCGGCGTGCAGAAGTGCTACGACAACGACCTGCAGGTGCTGATCCATGGCAACGGCGACGCGGCGATCGATTTTCTCATCGAGGCGCACGAAAAGGCCGCGCGCGGCGATCTGGCCCGGGATCGGCGCACGGTCGCCATCCACGCCCAGTTCGTCCGCCCCGACCAGCTCGAGGCGTTCGCGCGCTACGGGATCATCCCGTCGCTCTTCACCGACCACACCTTCTTCTTCGGCGACACGCACATCCGGAATCGCGGCCTGGAACAGGCATCCTTCATCAGTCCGATGCGCAGTGCCTACGCTGCAGGCCTGCGGCCGACCAACCATACCGATGCCTTCGTCGTGCCGGTCAAGCAGATGATGACCGTGTGGACCGCGGTAAACCGCACCACCCGATCCGGGGTGCTGCTCGGGCCCGAGGAGCGGATCACGCCGCTGCAGGCCTTGAAGGCCATCACCATCAATGCCGCCTACCAGTATTTCGAGGAGAGCAGCAAGGGATCGATCGAGCCCGGCAAGCGCGCGGACCTGGTGATCCTGGATGCCGATCCGTTGACCGTGGAGCCGATGTCGATCAAGGACATTGCCGTGCTGGAGACCATCAAGGACGGCCGGACGATCTACGCGAGCACCGGGCGCGAGCGGATGTGATCGCGGCCCGGAGGATCGGGCGTCGGGCGCTGCAGCGATCGGCGTGATCGCGCCGGTACCGCCTTCGTGGCGCGCACGTCCGCGTGATCGCGGTATCCTGCGGGCTCGCCCGCGCGGCGGCCGCCGGCACCCGCCTGCGCAGGATGTGCGTGCCTGCGTTCGCCTGGCCCATGGTCGCGCGGCCCGGCAGGGAAGCCTGGGCGCAGGTGCCGCGGCGCGCGGCTGGATGTCCGGCGCCGAGTAGGGTTCCGGCAAGATGGCCCCTGATCCGCAACCGAGTACGGCATGCCCATCGATTCGGCCACGCGAGACGGAACTGCGCAGCCCAGCGTAGCGGGCTCGGCGCCCGGGCGCGCGACTCCGCCCGGCGAGCTGGACGCGCTCGCCGCCACGCTGGTGTCGCTGGTGCCGACCTTGCGCGCGTTGAGCGCGCTGCTGATCGCGACCATCATCATCGGCGCGCTGTACTTCGGCCGCTCGCTGCTGATCCCGTTCGCGCTGGCGATGCTGCTGGGTTTCCTGCTCGATCCGCTGGTCCGTCGTCTGCACCGCTGGCGCCTGCCGCGAACCCTCGCAGTCCTGCTCGTGGTCGGGTTGGCGCTTGGCGTCGTCGGCGGCATCGGGGCTTACGTGACGACGCAATTGACGGCGCTGAGCGCCGACCTGCCCACCTACCAGCACACCATTCGCACCAAGCTGCACGCCCTGCGCACGGCCATCTACGAGCCCGGCGCCTGGTCCGGCGCCATGAAGACGCTGGAAACGGTGCAGAAGGAGATCGATACCGAAGCCAATGGCCGGCGCGCGCCTGCACCGACGCGGGTCGAGATCGTCGGACCGGAATCCAGGCCGGTGCACGTCGCCCTCAACTGGCTCGACAAGGTCAGCGAACCGGTCGTCACGGTCGGCATCGCGCTGCTGTTCCTGGTCTTCGTGCTGATGGATTGGCGCTTCATTCGCGAGCGCCTGTTGCGCCTGTCCGGGACCGACCTGCACGTGGCCACCGACGCCATGGACGAGGCTTCCGCACGCATCGGGCGCTACCTGCGGGTGCAATTCACGGTCAATCTCTGCTACGGCGTGCCGATGGGGCTGGGTCTGTGGTGGATCGGCGTGCCGTCCGCGGCCTTGTGGGGTTTTGTCGCCGCGTTGATGCGCTTCGTGCCATATGTCGGCTCCATCGTCTCGGCGGTATTCCCGCTTGCGTTGGCATTTGCGGTCTCGCGCGACTGGAGCATGGTGCTGTGGACCCTGGCGCTGATCGCTTCGCTGGAGCTGATCTTCGCCAACGCCATCGAGCCGTGGTTGTACGGTTCGACGACCGGTCTCAGCCCCATGTCGATCATCGTCGCCGCGATCTTCTGGACCGCGCTGTGGGGGCCGATCGGGCTGATTCTCTCGACCCCGCTGACCGTCTGCCTGGTGGTGGCGGGCCGTTACCTGCCTTCACTGCGCTTCATCGAGGTGCTGCTCGGCAGCGAAAGTACGCTGGCGCCATCGCAGCGACTCTACCAGCGCCTGCTCGCGGGGGACGGGGAGGACGCGGCGGATTTCGCCCGTGGTTACGTCGTCCAGCGGCGCAGTGCGCGACCCGGCGACGACATGGCTGCGGCGCTGGTCGATTTCTACGCCGACGTGGGCGTGCCCACCCTGTGCCTGGCAACCCGCCAGCAAATCCATGCGGCCGGTGCCGGGCATCGCCTGCGCTTTGCCACGGGCATGGAGGGCCTGCTCGCCGAATTGCACTCACAGTACCCGGCCCCGGGCACGCCGACCGGCCCGCTGGTGTACTGCCTGGGTGCGCGCACGAACATCGACGTGGCGGCGGCAGAAATGATCACGCACGCGTTGGCATGGCAGGGCTACCGGACCTGGCGCGCCAGGTACGCGATACTGCCATCGCGCGAACTCGACCTGCCACACGCCGCGACCCGCCCCGTGACGGCCTGCATTTCGGTCTTCGGTACGCAGCCCCAAGCGCGCATCCGCCTGATCGCACGGCGCTTGCGCCGGAGCCTGCCGCGCGTGCGGATCGTTGCCGCAGCCTGGGATGTCGGCAGCGAAATGCCCGAGGAAAGCGATCTGCGCCACCTGGGTGTCGACGCCATCGCCGGCAACTTCCGCGAACTGATCCTGCAGGTCGATCATCTTGCGCCAGTCGATGGTGGGCTGGCCGGCGCCAAGGATGCACCGCTGCCCGCCGACGATGCCGCACGCGTTGCCGCCCTGCACGCCAGCGGCGCGCTCGATCAGGCCTGCGTTCCACTGCATGAGGCGGCAATTCGCCAGGCGCTCAATGCGTTCGACGTGCAGTTCGCCGAGATCTCCTGGATCGATGCCGAGCAGGTGCATACCCCGGTTGGCTCACTCTCGCGCGAAGCGCGCGTCGTGCCGCGTGAAGGTGCGCCCTGCTCGCACGTGCTGGCCGAGAATGCTCAGGCGCTCGTCGTCAACGACATTCGCCGCGACCCGCGCTTCGCCGAGGATCCGCTGTTGGCCGAGCGCGACGTGCGCTTCTACGCGGCCGTACCGATCCGCGACAACGACGGGCATGTACTCGGTGCGCTGTGCATCATGGATGGCACGCCGCGTGACGTGAATCCGCAAGAGCAGGCCGTGCTGACCGAAATGGCCGATCGGCTCATGCAGGCGATCAGCACACGGGGCGCCAATGGCCATGCGCAGGCAGGCAAGGCAGGGCAATGAGTGGTGGGTTTCGCACGACCGCGTGGAACATGGTCGTTGACGATGCCTGGCCGCGCCCGGCGGCGCGCGAGTGGGTCACGGCCCGCCTTCGGCAGGCGCAGGGCCGTTCAGCTTTGCGCCGATAGTCTTGACATCCAGCCTGCCATGCCGGCAGGCGTCGATTTCCGGAGGGGTCATGTCCGACATCAAAGAATCCAGGGAACACCTGAAGGCCGCTGGTGAGCAGATTTCCGCCGGCGTGGAGGCAGGCGCCGATGCAGCGCGCGGCGAGATCCGCAAGCTCAAGGCGAAACTGCGTGCCAACACGGATGAACTGAATGAAAACCTGCGCGAGGCCGGTGGTCGCTTTGCCGAGGGGGCCCAGACTTTCGGCACGGCGGCCCGCGAGCAGATCCGTGAGCATCCACTCGCCGCTGCGGGAATCGCCTTCGCCGCGGGTGTGGTGCTGTCACGGTTGTTGCGCAGCCGCTGACATGCAGGCCGGCGAGGAGGCGCGACCGGACGCACAGGATGCGGCTGCTTCGGCGGCCGTGGATTCCCTGGTGGCGGCTCGCGGCGCGGTCGTACAGGCCGCGCAGGTGGCGACGGCCGCGTGGGGCGTGCTGCGCGCCGAGTTGCGCCTCGCCCAGGCGAGTGGCTCCCGCGTGGTGGTGCTTGGCCTGGTCATGCTCGTGCTCGCGGCCAGCGCCTGGCTCGCCATCCTGGCGACCATCGCCGCCGGTATCTATGAGCTCACGGGCAGCGTGTTCATCGGCATGGGCGTGGTGGCCCTGGCCAATGTGCTGGCGCTGGTCTGGATCGCCCGCGTCGTGAAGGCGTGTGCCCGCGATCTGGGTCTGCCGCAGACGCGGGCGGTGCTCCGCGAATTGGCGAACCGCGAGCCATGAGTCGCAGCGCTCGCCAACGCGAACTTGCCGCGGCTGCCCTGCAATACCGGCAGGCGCGCGCCGGCTTCGCGACCCGCATGGTGGAACTGAGGACCCAAACGCGCCGACTGCCGATCGCCTGGCTGCTCGGCGGGGGGTTCGCCGCTGGCATGCTGGCAGGACTGCTGCCGCTCCGTCCGATCACGCAGGCGGGCGGATTCGCCGCGGACATGCTTGCCCTGGCATGGCGCATGCCTTATGTGCACCAGTTGCTCGGTGCCATGCGGCGCGGCTGGGACAGCGCCGGGCGGCCCGCTCCATCGGCGGGCGCGCCGCCGGCCTGACGCCCATGCAACGCCGTCTGCGCCCGGACATCGCGGGAGATGGCCAGGGCTTCATGCAAGGCGCCAACGTCAACGATGCGCGCGCGCGCAATGCCGTCGATGGCGGTTTTCAGGCGCGCCCAAGCCCGCGCCGCATGAGGCTTCGCGCCGGCGCACCCTTCGCCCAGGACCCCGCGTTTGAGGGGTGGCGCCGGGCGGCGCCAACCCCCACGATGACCCCTGCTCGAGGGGGATCATTGCCATGTTGCTTCGCCTGTTTCCGGCACTGCTCGTTGCCGCATCCGTTGCCCTGTATTGCATGTCGCCGAGCTCCGTCGCTGCGGAGCCCACGCCCTATCTCAGCGCGGAGCTGGGCCTGATCGGCGCGCCTTCTGCGTTCCAGCGCGGCACGGAACGGCGGATCAGCACGTTCATCCGCAAGTGCGCGCCCAGCGTCCCGGGTTGCCCTGGCACCTTTGCACGCAGCGGCCTCTACTACCGCCTGCCGCCGGGAATCACCTACGTTTCCCATGCCACCTACGCGCCGCTCCTGCCCCTGACCTGCACGTTCGACGTGGCGCCCGATGGCAGCCAGCTCATCGCTTGCGGCGGCGGGGGATTGAGCGGCGGCATGTACAACGTGGGCAGTCTGGAATTGCGTGTCGCGGTGGCCGCCAATGCGCCACTGGGGGCGGCGCGCCTGGTCATGGCAGTCGATGACTCGCTTCCGGGTGAATCCACCGCACTCGCCGAATGCCTGGTGGATTCGCTGCCCAACTACTGCGCAGAACGGACCTATCCGATCGAAGCGGCCCCCGCGGCCGATCTCTTCATCGACCAGATGGGACGCCATCCCGAGGTGTTCCAGCCCGACGATCTCACCTCGAAGATCATGGTGTTCCTTGGCAACCGTGGCAATGCGCCCAGCACCGGCATCCACGTACAGACGCATCTGCCGCCCGGGTTCCAGTGGAATCCGGCCACCAGTTCGGCCACGCCCATGCAGATGGACTGTTCGAAGACCGGCAGTTGGCAGACAGAGGGGGAAATCGTGACCTGCAGCGGCGGAGCGCTGGCGGCGGAACGCTACACGGACCTCATCCTGGGCATCCGCCCGCGCGCGGGCATGGAGGTTCCCGGACCCTTGCCCGTCGTGGTTGCGGTCAATGACGGTGCAAGTGCCGATCCGGGGACCCTGCTGGCCTGCGCCGATGATCCCTCGCCCGCGCATTGCGCGTGGTACGAGGTGCCGACCTGGATACCCTGCGCCTACGAGCGAGAAAGCGGCATCTATTGCGACGGCTTCGACGTGCAGGCGCCTGTGGGCTTGTCACCGCAGTCCGTCGGGTACGAACGCTGACACATGCCTGGTGCTCCCGCGCGTGGCGCGTGAAGTCCGTTGCCCTGGTGTACGGCACTGGTCTGCCGAACCGGGCGCGGCTATCTTTGCGACCCCATTCATCACCGTCGGCATGCCATGCGCATCTTCGCCTTCCTGCTGCTCTCGACCGCCGCCATGCTCGCCCATGCTGCGCAGCCGGCATCCTATGGCCAGGCCTTCGCCGATGGGCCGGCGGTATCGGTCGCCACGGCGGTCGCGGCCTTCGACAGCCACGCCGGCGAGCCGCAGCGCTTCAGCGGCCGCATCACCGAGGTCTGCCAGGCGCGTGGGTGCTGGATGATGCTGGAGGACGACGGGGTGGCGGCGCGGGTGATGTTCGGCGATCACGCGTTCTTCCTGCCCAAGGATGCCAAGGGCGCCGCCGTGGTGCATGGCGTGCTGTCGCGCAAGGAACTCACGCCTGAGCAGGTCGAGCATTTCAACCGCGACGGCGGCAAGGGCGCCCTCGTCGAGCCGGTGGAGTACCGGATCGTGGCCGACGGCGTGCGCGTGGAAGGCGCGTAGCGCAGGATCGCAGGCCGGGCGCGATCCGGCGTCAGCGCGGCGCGCGCGCGGCCAGCCACCGATCCAGCTGATTGGCGAATGCCTGGCGGTCGCGCGCATGCAGCGTGGCCGGACCGCCGGTCTGCACGCCCGCGCCGCGCAGCTCCTCCATGAAGTTGCGCAGCGACAGGCGTTCGGCGATGGCGTCGCGGGTGTAGCGCTCACCGCGCGGATTGAGCGCGTCGGCGCCGCGCTCCAACACGCGGGCGGCGAGGGGAATGTCCTGCGTTACCACCAGATCGCCGGGGCCGGCACGCTCGGCGATCAGGTCGTCGGCGGCGTCGAATCCGCTCTGGACCTGCAACGCGTTCAGGAAGGGTGATGGCGGCGTGCGCAACCACTGGTTGGCAACCAGGGTCACCGTTACCCGGGCCCGATCAGCGGCGCGAAACAGGATGTCGCGGATCACGGCCGGGCAGGCATCGGCGTCCACCCAGATCTGCGGCGCCTGCACGGTCTGCTCGTCCAAGGGATGCGGCCTGGTGTCGAACGGGGCCATCAGTTTCGCATGTCGCGCCGTGATTTCAGCCGCGGTGGGCCGCCGGACCATACCGAAGCCTGTGCGTGGCGCTATCCTTCCCGGCAGCGATCTGGAGGGCGAGATGGCACTGGATATCCTGCACAACCGCGGTGAAGGCTGCTTCGAGGCCAGCCTGGACGACACGCGCTGCGCGCTGGAGTACACGCTTGCCGAAGGCGGCATGGCGATCACCCGCATCCTGGTGCCGGCGTCGCATGCCGAGCGCGCCGTGCTCGATGAACTGATGCACACGGCACTGGATTACGCACGCGCCCGGCGCTGGAAGGTGGTGTCACTGGACAGCGCTGCCGAGGCCTGGCTGGAAGGGCATCCCGAGTACGCCGACCTGCAGGTGTAACCGGCAGCAGGTCGCAGTCTTCGTCACTGCCGCCATTCGCCAGGAGCCGCCGGGGTCTCCCGGCGCCCGCCGGGTTGCCGGGTGGTGAAGGTGCCCAGTCCCTTGCGTCCTCTGCACTTTTCCGAGCGACGCCCCGACCGGAGTGCTGGCGGAAACGGCCGGTTCCCTGGCACCCGCGGAACTCAGCCGCCGATCTGCGCGCTGTAGGCCTTGCGTGCCGCCATGAACAGGTCGAACGGAAACTTGATCGGAACGCCTTCCAGCGCTGCGGCGAGCATTTCCAGGTGGGCCTCGAAGCCGGCGCAGGCCTTGGCGGGATCCTCGCCAGCGGGCGTGCCGACCGTCAGCGTGACGCAGGTGCCGGCGCCGGCGGGCGCAAGCTCCCAGCGCAGGGGACGCGCGGGCTGATCCTTGCTGCTCCAGGAATAGGCCAGGCGCTCGGGCGCGCTGAACTCGGTCACTTCGCTGTCGATGACAATGCCGCTGTCCACGAAGTCGATGCGTGCGCGGCCACCCTGGCGCGGTTCGATGCTGCCGGGGGCAAGCCATTGGGCGAGGCTGGCGGAATCGGTCAGCATGCGCCATACGGTGGCTGGCGCATGAGCCTCGAACGTGCGCTGGAGGCGGCCTTCGAAGCGGCCGTCGCCGAGGCGCCGGATGCGTCCGTTGGGAGTGGACTGTTCGTGCATGGAAACCTCGCTTGCCGTCGGCTCGAAGGTGCGGTCGTGGTGGCGTGCGCGTGCGCTGGCGCGCTGGGGCTTTACCCGAAGTGTTCACAATATGCAACAATTGTGCGTTAATGCGCTCAGTCCCACGGCTGCGCGGGGAAACCCGGTTGCCTTGGCAGGGAAGTTGGACGAACGCCAGCGTGTGCCTTCGGCAGCGCCTGGCGAAGTTTCTTCACCGGGAGGGGACGAAATGTCGAAGCTGCTCGAATTCATGCGCGAACTCGGTCGTGATGCGACGCTGGCCGCCGAATACGGCAAGGACGCGGATGCCACCATGCGCCGTGCGGGTCTGTCCGACGAAGAGCGCAAGGCCATGCTCGGCAAGGACTACGCCACGATCAAGCGCCTGACCGGGTTGGTCGACGGGCAGTTCGCGACCAACCACACCATCATTGCCTACGGCAGGTGAGCCCCGCCCAGGCGTCGGTGGATCACGCATGTTCCGGCGGCTTGCCATCGCCCTTGCTGCCCTGCTGATCCTGGCAGGGGTGGGCATGCCTTGCCTGGCTGCCGACGACCTGGAGAGCCAGGTCCGCGAGATCGAGCGGCTTTCCACGACGGCGCCGCCGCGGGAGTCGAACGCAAGAATCGACGCCCTGGCCCCGCAGCTGGGTGCCCTCACGACCAATCAGCGCCAGCGCGTGGAATATGTCCGGCTGCGCAACCTGGCACTTTCCGGCAACGAGTTGGCCGGCCTGCGCGGCCTGGCGTCCCTGCTGAAGCAGGACATGTCGGTTGCACTGCGCTTGCAGATCTACGGTACGGCCATCCACATTGCGGCCAATGTCGAAGACTGGTCGCTGGCCTTCGCCTGGCTCAACGAGGCGCTGGTCTATCTGCCCAGCGCTCCATCGGGGTCGGCGCGCCTGCTGGGCGCGGCCAGCTACCTCTACACGCTGGTCGGCGAAACCGGCCGGGCGCGCGACCTGGCGCTGCGCGCGCTGCGCCAGGTCGAGGCCGATGGCAGCGATCCACTGGGCATGTGCCGAGCCCTGGCCAACGTCGCGCTGGCCGAGGATCATGCAGGCAACTTCCAGATCGCCGAGCGGTGGCGCCAGCGCCAGATCGAAGCCTGTACGCGTGCCGGCGATCGCATCTTCATTGCCAATGGCAAGTATGGCGTGGGCAAGATGGCCGTCGGGCAGGAGCGCTACGCAGAGGCTCTGGATTGGGGTAGCCAGGCGCTGGCCGAATTCGAGGAAGCCGGTTTCGAGGGCGGTGCCTACAGCGCCAGGCTGCTGGTCGCAGAAAGCCTGATTGCCCTGGATCGGAATCCGAAACGGGCCGATGCCCTGCTGGAACGCACCCTGGAATACTACCGGCAGCAGCAGGCCGATGCCGCCATTTCCGAGACCCAGAATCTGCTCGCCCGCCTCGCCGAACGCGCCGGCAATCAGGCTGCGGCACTCACGCACCTGAAGGCGGCCATTGCTGCCACGGCCGCCGCCGAGCGCAAGGCCCGCAAGCGCCAGCTCGCCTATCTCCAGGTGCAATTCGACACCCAGGCCAAGGAGCAGCAGATTGCCCTGCTCGAAGCCGAAAAGCGCCTGGCGGAAGCGCAGGCGATCGCCAACCAGCGCCGACAGCTCCTGCTGGTGTTCGGGCTGGGCGGGCTGCTGATCACTGCCGTGCTGCTGTCGATCCTGCTGCGCCGTTCGGCGCGCGCCCGGCAGCGCTATCGCTGGCAGTCCGAGCATGACAGCCTGACGCGCCTGTACAACTACCAGCAGGTGCGCAAGCTGGGCGAGCCGGCGTTTGCCCGCGCGCGCGCCAGCGGCCGGCCATTTACCGCGGTGGTCATCGATATCGATCTGTTCAAGCAGGTCAACGACCGTTATGGCCATGCTGCGGGTGACGCGGCGCTGCGCGCACTGGGTAGCTGGATCAGCGAGGCTGCCGGTAGCCAGGCCATCGCCGGGCGCAGCGGTGGCGACGAGTTCACGGTCTTGCTGGAGGGCGGGGCCGACGATGCAGATGCCCTGTTGCAGCGCCTGCGCGACCGTATCGAGCCGGTCACCGTGTTTGGGCGCACCTTCGAGTTCAACATCAGTGCCGGGCTGTGCCAGGCCAGGGCCCCGGGCATGACCCTGGAACAGCTCGTCCACGAAGCGGACCAGGCGCTATATCGGGCCAAGCATGAAGGGCGTGACCGGGTGGTGCGTGCCGGCGATGACGCTGCCGCGTCCGGCCCGGCGGCCGGCCTGGTGGTGGTCGGGGGCGGTATCCAGTTCGGCCGTCACGTGAGCGGGCGCTGCCTGGCCGAGATCCGCTCGGCGCAGGTCGCGTTCTGCCTTGCCGATCCGTTCGCGCTGGCCATGGTCAGCGCATTCCGCCCGGATGTCGTCAACCTCGGCAGCTATTACACCGCCGGCAAGGACCGGCGCCAGGCCGGTGCCGAGATCCAGGGCGCGATCCTGAAGGAAGTGCGCGCGGCAAAGCAGGTCTGCGTCGTGTTCTACGGGCACCCCGGCGTGTTTTCCGACATTCCGCAGGAAGTCACCCGCAAGGCACGTGCGGAAGGCTTCCCGGTGCGCGTGGAACCGGGCATTTCCGCCGCCGCCTGCCTGCGCGAAGATCTGGGCCTGGATGCGGGCGGGCGCGACGTGCAATCCATGGAAGCGACCGCATTTCTCTTCTACGACCACCAACCCGATCCGTCCGGGCTGGTGCTGCTGTGGCAGGCGGCGGGACCGGGCAATCTTGCCGGCGACTACAAACGGGCCGAGTCCTCCGGGCTGCAGGCACTGGCCCAGAAGCTGCTGCGCTGGTATCCGCCCACGCATGAGGTGATCCTGTACGAAGCACCACAGCTGGCGGTCGATCACCCGCGCGCCGAGCATCTCACGCTGCGCGACCTGCCCGCTGCGCACTTCGATGAATACACCATGCTGGTCATTCCGCCGCTCGATGAGCAGCGGCCCGGTGCCCTGGAGCGACGCCGGTACAACGCCAGCCCTGCCTGAATCGCCAGCCAGGCCCGGCCGCGCAAGGCCAGCCTGCGCGGTACGCACACGAGGGACGGGCAAGCTGTCGGAGGCTTCACAAGTCCACGAATTCTTGTGCTAGTGTCCACCGGCTCCCCGAGTGCCGGGGCGCTTGCCTGTTCGAGATCGCTGCCAAGGTGTCGTGGAGCCGCCCGAGGCGCCCCCGCGACACGTCGGCTCACCACGCCCAGGGGAACACAAGATGTCGAAGCTGCTTGAATTCATGCGCGAACTCGGTCGCGACGCGAAGTTGGCCGCCGAGTACCACGAGGATGCGGATGCCACCATGCGCCGCGCAGGCCTGTCCGACGCAGAGCGCAAGGCCATGCTCGACAAGGACTACGCGGCGATCAAGCGCCTGACCGGGCTGGTGGACGGGCAGTTCGCCACCGATCACACGATCCGGGCCTACGACGAATAGCATCGCCTGGCCGAATGTCGCCATGCCGCGCTACTCCCTGCCACGCTGCATCGAGATCTGGCTGCTGTCGCTGCTGATGGTCGCTGGCGGTGTGCTGGCGGCGGATGATCCCGAATCGCGACTGAGCGAGGTCGAGCGGCTCGTATACAGCGCACCCTGGGCGGTATCGAGCGCCAGGATCAAGACGCTGGAAGCCGACCGCGCACGGCTCTCGCCAAGCCAGAAGTGGCGCCTGGATTACCTGCGGTTGCGCCAGCTCGCGATTGCCGGCGAGGAAGTCAGCGCCGTGGATGGATTGCGCGCGTTGCTGGATGAGGATCTTCCTCCCCGCTTGCGGATTTCCGTGTACATCACGGCAATGAATGTTGCCGCCCACATCGAAGACTGGACCCTGGCCTTCACCTGGCTCAACGAGGCGCTGAGCTACGTTCCGGCGGTACCGGAAGAATTCCCGCGCCTGCTCGAGGCAGCCAGCTACCTGTACACGTCGGTCGACGAGGTCAACCGTGCGCGCACGCTGGCGATGCGCGGACTGGATCTGGCCAGGGACGCGCACAGCCCCGACGCCCTGGTGATCTGCCGGCTCACGGCCGATGTTGCCCTCGCCGAAGAAAAGGCCGGCAATACCCAATTGGCGGAAGCCTGGCGTCATCGCCAGATCGAAGCCTGCGAGCGTGCCGGTGACGCCATTTTCGTCGCCAATGGAAAGTATGGCGTGGGCAAGATGATTGCCGCCCGCGGGCAGCATGCCGAGGCGCTCACCTGGGCGCAGGAATCCCTGGCGGAGTTCGATTCGGCGGGCTTCGTCGCCGGCGCCTATGGGTCCAGGCTGCTGATCGCCGAAGTCCTGATTGCCGTCGGTCGCGACCTCGATCAGGCGGCGGCGCTGCTTGGCGACGCCCTGGAGTATTTCCGGCGGGTACGCTCCGATTTTTCCATCGCCGACACCCAGAGCTTGCTGGCGCGGTTGATGGAACTGCGTGGCGACCTGGCCAGCGCGCTGGTGCACCAGAAGGCCGCGGCGGCGGCCAACGGCGCGGCCGAGCGCAACGCGCGCGAACGGCAACTGACCTATCTGCAGGTGCAGTTCGACACCCAGTCCAGGGAACAGCAGATCGCCCTGCTCGAAACCGGCAAGCAACTGGCCGAGGCACGCGAAACGGCGAACCAGCGTCGGCAACTGGTGCTGGTGCTGGGCCTGGGTGGAGCGCTGGTCACGGCGATGCTGCTGTTGATCCTGCTGCACCGATCGGCGCGCGAACGGCGCCGTTATCGCTGGCAATCCGAACATGACAGCCTGACCGGCCTGTACAACTACCAGCAGGTGCGCCGGCTCGGTGAGGCGGCATTTGCGCGGGCCCGTGGCAGTGGCGGGGCGTTCACGGCGCTGGTCATCGATGTCGATCTCTTCAAGCAGGTCAATGACCGGTATGGTCACGCCGCCGGCGATACGACGCTGCGCATGCTCGCCGACTGGATCAGCGAGGCACTCGATGGCCGCGGCATCGCCGGGCGCAGCGGTGGCGACGAGTTCACCGTCCTGCTCGATGCGGACGCGCAGGCGGCTGAAGCCGTGGCACAGCGCCTGCACGACCGCAATGAGCCCATCACCGTTTTCGGCCGGACCTTCCGGGTCGGCATCAGCGCTGGCGTGTGTCAGGCCGATGAGCACACCCAATCCCTGGAACAGCTCATTCACGAGGCAGACCAGGCGCTGTACCGCGCCAAGCACGAAGGACGCGGCCGGGTGATGCGCGTACGCGATCCGGCGTCACCGCCGGCTGCGGCGGCGGGCCTCGTGGTGGTGGGCGGTGGCATCCAGTTCGGACGCCATGCCAGCGAACGCTGCCTGTCGGAGATCCGTGCGGCCGAGGTCGTGCTGTGCCTGGCCGATCCGTTTGCCTTGGGCATGATCAGTGCCATGCGCCCCGACGTGATCAATCTCGGCCTGCATTACGCACCCGGCAAGGACCGGCGCCAGACCTACCGCGAGATCGATGCGGCGATCATGCAGGAGGTGCGCGCCGGCAAGCAGGTCTGTGCCGTGTTCTACGGCCATCCGGGGGTCTTCGCCGACGTGCCGCATCGGGTGATCCGCAAGGCGCGTGCCGAGGGTTGTCCGGCGCGCATGGAGCCGGGGATTTCCGCCGAGGCCTGCCTCTACGCCGATCTCGGCCTGGATCCCGGACATCGCGGCGTGCAATCGATCGAGGCGACGCACTTTCTTCATTACGACCGCCAGCTCGATCCGCTTGGCCTGGTGCTGTTGTGGCAGGTGGCCCTGTCTGGCGACCTTTCCTGCACGCGCCTGCACGCCGAACGCGAGGGACTGCAGGCCCTGGTGGACAAGCTGCTGCGCTTCTATCCACCCGGTCACGAGGTGATCCTCTACGAGGCTGCGCAGTTGCCGATCGACGTGCCGCGGATGGATCGATTGGCCCTGGGCGATCTGCCCTCGGCGCATTACCGGGAATACACCACCCTGGTCATCCCGCCGCTGGGCGAGCTGTGCGTGGACCCCGCGAGCCGCCTCGAGACGCGCGCCAGCCTGGCCTGATGAGCGCGCCTGGGACAATTGGCATGCGCGTGCGCGCCGCGGTCCTCGATCAGGCATCGACGGCACGAGACAGCGCATGCAGGAGAACCGAACGTGACTGAATCCTGTGACGTCGTGGTGATTGGCGGTGGGCCGGCCGGCAGCACGGCGGCCACGCTGCTGGCGCGCAAGGGCTGGAAGGTGGTCCAGCTGGAGAAGACCCGTCACCCGCGTTTCCATATTGGTGAATCCCTGTTGCCGATGAACCTGCCGGTATTCGAACGACTCGGCGTGCTGGACAAGGTGCGCGCGTTGGGAGTCTGCAAGCCGGGCGCCGATTTCGAGGCCGATAATGAGCGTGGCTACAACACCTACGCATTCGCGCGCGCATTGGGAAGGAGTCCGCCGCACGCGTACCAGGTGTGGCGCGCGGATTTCGATGCGATGCTCTTCGAGCATGCACGCGAGCAGGGCGTCGATGGGCGCGAGGGCGCCTGCGTGACGGGCGTTGAGCACGTCGGGCCGAGAGCGCACACGGTCGAAGTGCGCCGCGAGGATGGCAGCCAGTACCACATCCAGACGCGCTACGTGGTCGATGCCAGCGGCCGCGATGCGCTGCTTGCCCACCACGGCAAGCTGCAGCGACGCAATCGCGAGCACCAGAGCGCGGCATTGTTCGGCCACTTCCTGGGCGCGCGGCGGCGCGATGGTGAAGACGCGGGCAACATCAGCATCTACAACTTCGAACATGGCTGGATGTGGATGATTCCGCTGCGCGATGGCCGGATGAGCGTGGGCGCCGTGTGCCGGCCCGACTACCTCAAGACGCGTCGCGGCCGCGGCAGCGAGTTCCTGCTGGAGACCCTCAGACTCAATCCTGCCCTGTGGGCGCGGGTAGCGGGTGCGACCCTGGTCGAGGGGCGCATGCACGTCTCCGGCAACTACTCCTATGACGCGCGCACGCTCGGCGGGCCGGGCTGGATACTGGTCGGCGATGCCTTCGCCTTCCTCGACCCGGTGTTCTCCTCCGGCGTCTATCTGGCCACCCGTGGTGCGGAGCGCGCGGCCGAAGTGGTGGACGCCGCGCTGCACGAACCGGCGTGTGAAGCACGTCTGCAGCGGCGGATGGAGAAGCATCTGCGCGCCGGCATGGCGCGTTTTGCCTTCTTCATCTACCGCTTCAACAATCCGGTGATGCAGAAGCTGTTCCGCGCACCGCGCAATACCCTGCAAGTCGAGCAGGGCGTGATTTCGATGCTGGCAGGGGATCTCTTCGACACCCCGCTGGTGAAGCGCAAGCTGCATCTGTTCCGCTTCATCTACTTCTGCACCGTCCTGGCCAATTTCCGCGCCTGGCATGCCGAACATCGCTACCGCCTGGCACAGGCGCGCAGCTGAAGCACGTCCTCTCAGGCGAAGCCTTGCAGCTCCACCCGGCACAGCTCTGCCGGCCGATCGACAGCATCGGGATCGGTCAGCAGCCAGGCGGCGCGCAGGTCGGCGTCCAGGACAAGTCCCTCGAACTTGCGCGTGCCGGGCCGACCGTCCGGCTCGAGCACGCGTGTCCAACCCGGCGCGCCAGCGGGACCGATCAGCCCGATCACGGATCCTGCGACCGGGCCGTCGGCGATCGCGTCGGGAGTGTCTTCAGCGGCAGCAAGGAACGCCGTGCGGCCGGCGCCGGCTGCGGCGGCATCGGTGATGTGCAGCGGAATGCCATCGATGTGGCCCAGACTGTAACGGCGCACGCTGATGACAGCGGCCTCGCCTCCGTCGAGGACATCCGGTGGCAGATCCACGCTTGCACTTGCGGCGACCCCGCTGCCACGGTGGAAAAGCCTCAGGCGACCACGGGCCATCACGGCGCCTTCGATATTGGGCATGGTTGGCAAAGCCAGTGCGTCACGGATGGCCGCATAGATGTCCGCGCGCTCGCGCACTTCGACGCCGGTTCCATCCGGGTTGATGCGCACCACCGCGCAGCGGTTGGCCCGCGACCCCGAGCCAAACAGGTAGATGTGGCCGTCCGGTGCTGCCAGCGCGGCTTCCAAGTCCGGCTTGGCCAGCTTTGTCAGCGCGCCGCCATGGCCGCGCAGCACCTGCAGGGTGACGGCGAGATCAGGCAGGCGGATCCAGGCGATGCTCCAGGCATCGTCCTGCACCGCCAGCAGGCACCCGGGCAAGCGCAGCAGGGCCGAGCCGGCGCGCACGCCCGGCAGCGCATGGATGCGCACGATGCGCGCCCGCAGGCGCGGGTCGTCGATTGCAGCGGAACTCATCGCCACGGGAGCGGCACGGCGCTCGGTGGCCAGGCGTCAGTTGACGCGATAGAAGCTGTGGCTGCCGATGGTGGCCAGCGGCGGACCCTTGGTCCAGTAGGGCGCAATGTCGACGGTCGCGAACGAGTCGGCATGGGGGACCACGAACTGGCGTTGATCGCGCGGTTTGGCCCACATGTCGAGCGTCTGTCCGGCCACGTGCCAGGCCTTCTGCCAGGCCACCGGGTTGCGCAATATCCGTTCGGGGCTGCCGACCGTGAGCGCAAACTGGCCCGGCGCACGCACCACGTCACACACGGTCGTGCCCCAACGGCCGCTGTCGCGACGCCGCATGGCCACTTCGGCCACGGCCATCTGGCCGCGGGTGGATTCGCTGCGGGCTTCCAGGTAGACCGTGGTCGCCAGGCAGATCTGATCGGCGGCTGGCTGCGGCGCGATCGTGGCCAGCCACAGCAGGAACGCGAGTTTCATGCGACACCTCTCATTCACGATCCTGTGGCGAGGGCAATCACGCGGCCATCACCGGTGTGATCCGACGGTGCGACAATGCCCCGACGAACCGCACCCCAGGATCCTGGATTGAAATGGGTGGCGCGCGCCCGCAGCCCGCCATCGCGCGACTGCACACACAACGCCGGCTGATCGCGTCTGCCACCCCGGCAGTCGCTCCAGCCTCGAAACTGTGGCGCCACCACGGGTGGCGCCACGCATGGATTGCGTGGCAAATGGGCCAGGCGCAATCGGTTATCTGGTTTCGTTCAGCCCGGAAATTCTGCCCCCGGGTGGGCACTGGGCGCGCAGACTAGCGGAAGCGATGCTGCATGTCAGCAATTCCTCGGCATTCATTCAGGCTGGTGTAAGGCAGGTTGTGGCAGCGGCCTGGCCGGAAATTCAGGCTGCCGGCGTGCCTGGCGCGGGCGGTTTGGGGCCATCGATCAGTTCCACACGGCAGCCGCCGGCGCTGAGTTCGCCGGTCGCCGCGCCTGCCTCGGCCAGGACGCCCAGCCCTTCGGATCGCTGCGGGTTCGCGCTGGCTGCATACAGCAGGGTGCCGACGCTGCGCCCGCCCGCGCCGCTCAGCCGCGTGCCGGGCGCGGGCGGCAGGCCGTGGATTGCGAGCCGGCGCAACTGGCGCTTGTTGCCGCCGCGAAAATGCAGGCGCGCAACGATTTCCTGGCCGGGATAGCAACCCTTGTCGAAACGCAGCGCGCCAAGACGGTCGAGTTCGAGCGCCTGGGCGACGAATTCGCCGGTCAGCGCCGGGGCCAGCAACGGCAGGCGCGCCCGGGCCTCGGCAAGGCGCCAGGCGGCGAGCGCCTCGGCGTCGGGCGTGCTGCTCGCGGCCGGCGCGAGCCAGGCCAGGCCCGCGGGTTGGCGCAGTACCAGGCCGCCGTCCTGGTCGTGCAGCTCGTCGGCGGCCAGGCTTGCCGGTGAATCGCCCGCGCCCAGCCTGTGCAGCATCCAGTCGGGTGTGTCGTCGATCCGCACCGCCGCGCGCAATACGAAGCGCACAAGCGCCTCACGCATGGCCGCGCCGCCGCCGAGCGGCAACCAGACCAGCCAGCGCCCGGGTTGCGGATGCAGCAGCGCGAAGAAATGCCGCACCCGCCCCTGTGGGTCGAGCCAGGCGTTCCAGTGCCAGCGGCCGGGCGCCAGCGTGTCGACGTCGTTGGTGAACTGTCCGTGCATGAAAGCGCTGGCGTCAGCACCGGAAATGACCAGGATGTCGGCAGGGCAGAGCGGCAGGGGCATGGCGACCATGAGCGTGGCGGAGCGCCCAGTGTGGTGCGTCGGAAGGTGTGCGGCAACTCGTGGACCGACGGCCTGCCGGATGGCCATGCCGGTGCACGCGGTTGCCGCCGCGCGCGCCAGGGTTTAACCTTCAGTGAGCAACGCGCCATGTCAAACGCAAACCCGTCCGACGATGCAACGAACGATCAGCCCGGTGCGCCTGCGGCGCCGCCGTCGCGCGTTCGCCTGACTCGCCCGGGTGAAGACAAGGACGGGAGCGCGCCCACGCCGCACCCCGATCCGACGCGTTACGGGGATTGGGAAAAGAACGGCCGCTGCATCGATTTCTGAACCTGTCGCGCCTGGCGCGGCATGTATCCACCTGTTCCACTGCCTGCACGAGCCAGCCATGCCAGCTACTGCGCGCCCCTTGTCACCGCACGTCTCGGTTTACCGCTGGCAAGTCCAGATGGTGACGTCGATCCTGCACCGCCTGACCGGTATCGCGCTTGCCATCGGTACCCTCCTGCTGCTGGCGCTGCTGCTGGCGCTTGCGGCCGGGCCCGACCCGTATGCGACGGTGGCAGGGTTCTGCCGCTCCTGGATCGGCATCGTGCTGCTGGTCGGCTGGAGCTGGGCCCTGTCATTCCACCTGCTCAACGGCATCCGCCACCTGTTCCAGGATTTCGTGTGGGGCTATGAAATCCACCAGTTCGTGCGCAACGGCTTCATCACCAGCATTGGCAGCCTGGTGCTGACCGCCTTGCTCTGGATCGGCATCTATCTGCAGTGGGGTGGCGCATGAGCACGTTCCGTACGCCGTTGAAGCGCGCGCTGGTGCTCGGCTCGGCCAAGCACGGGGTGCATCATTTCCTCGTCCAGCGCCTGACCGCCATCGCGCTGGTGCTGCTGGGGCTGTGGTTCGTATGGTTCGCGCTGCGCCTGCCCGGTCTGGACTACGCAGCTGCGCGCGCCCTGCTGGCCGAGCCGGTGAACGCACTCCTGATGCTGCTGTTCGTCGTGGCGGTGTTCTGGCACGCGCAGCTTGGCCTGCAGGTGGTGGTTGAGGACTACGTGCATACCTCCGGCTGGCAACTGGTACTGCAGGTCGCCATCCGCTTCCTGTGTGTCCTCGGCGGCGCGGCGTGCGTGCTTGCCATTCTTCGTATCGCATTGGGGCGCTGAACAGATGGCAAGCTACAAGATCCAGGAACACAAGATGGACATCGTCGTGGTCGGCGCCGGCGGTGCCGGACTGCGCGCGACGGTCGGCCTTGCCGAGACCGGTCTGGAAACCGCCTGCATCTCCAAGGTGTTCCCGACCCGTTCGCATACGGTGGCCGCGCAGGGCGGCATTTCCGCCGCGCTCGGCAACATGGGCGAGGACGACTGGCGCTTCCACTTCTATGACACCGTGAAGGGCTCGGACTGGCTGGGAGACCAGGACGCCATCGAGTACATGTGCAAGCACGCGCCCGAAGCGGTGATCGAGCTGGAGCACTATGGCGTGCCCTTCTCGCGCACCGATTCCGGGCACATCTACCAGCGTCCGTTCGGCGGCATGACCACGCACTACGGCAAGGGCACGGCGCAGCGCACCTGTGCCGCGGCCGACCGCACCGGCCATGCCATGCTGCATACGCTGTACCAGCAATCGCTCAAGCACGACGCGCGCTTCTTCATCGAGTACTTCGCCATCGACCTGGTCTTCGATGACGAAGGCACCTGCCGCGGGGTACTGGCGCTGGATCTCAACGAAGGCACGCTGCACCTGTTCCGCGCCCACGGCGTGGTGCTGGCCACGGGTGGCTACGGTCGTACGTACTTCAGTGCCACTTCGGCACACACCTGCACCGGCGACGGTGGTGGCCTGGCCCTGCGCGCCGGCCTGGCGCTGCAGGACATGGAGTTCGTGCAGTTCCACCCGACCGGCATCTATGGGGCGGGCTGCCTCATTACCGAAGGGGTGCGCGGCGAGGGTGGCTTCCTCACCAATTCCGCCGGCGAGCGCTTCATGGAGCGCTATGCACCCAATGCCAAGGATCTGGCCTCGCGCGACGTGGTCAGTCGCGCCATGACCATCGAGATCCGCGAGGGGCGTGGGGTCGGCGAGCACAAGGATCACATCCTGCTGAATCTGCAGCACCTCGGTGCCGAAGTGCTGCACGAACGATTGCCCGGCATTTCCGAATCGGCGCGCATCTTCGCCGGCGTCGACGTCACCCGCCAGCCGATTCCGGTGTTGCCGACCGCGCACTACAACATGGGCGGCATCCCGAGCAACATCCACGGCGAGGTGGTGCAGAAGCGCGACGGCAACTCCGAAAGCGTGGTGCCTGGCCTGTTCGCGGTCGGCGAGGCGGCCTGCGTGTCGGTGCATGGCGGCAACCGCCTGGGATCCAATTCCCTGCTGGACCTGGTCGTCTTCGGTCGCGCGGTCGCGCAGCGCTGCGCGGCGACGATCAAGCCGCGCCAGCCGCACAAGGATCTGCCCGCGACGATCTGCGACAAGGCGCTGGATGCCTTCGATCGCGTGCGCCATGCCAAGGGTGGGACGCCTACCGCGGAGCTGCGCCTGACGATGCAACGCACCATGCAGGCCGACGCGGCCGTGTTCCGCACCGAAAAGACCCTGCAGGAAGGCTGCGCCAAGATGAACCAGATCTTCGCAAGCTTCGATGACGTGCACGTGAGCGACCGTTCGCTGGTGTGGAATTCCGATCTGGTCGAGACGCTGGAGCTGCAGAATCTGCTCTACAACGCGGTGGCGACCATCAATTCGGCCGAGCAACGCCATGAAAGCCGCGGCGCGCACGCGCGCGAGGATTATCCCGAGCGTGATGACGAAAACTGGCTCAAGCACACCCTGGTCAAGGTGGACGCCAAGGGCAAGTGCACGTTCGACTTCCGCCCGGTGCGCCTTGCCACGCTCACGCAGGACGTCAAGTCGGTGCCGTTGGCCAAGCGCGTGTACTGAGGGCAGGGCCCGGCAGCAGAATGCGGGAATTCGTTCCCGCCCCGCGCTCCGGAACCCAGAATAGCGACCATCGAATCCCGGAACCATCATGTCCGAATTTACGCTCCCCAAGAACTCGAAGATCACCGAAGGCAAGCACTTCCCGGCCAAGGCCGGCGCGACCGACGTGCGCACCTTCCGCGTCTATCGCTGGACGCCGGACGACGACCGCAACCCGCGCATGGACAGCTACGACGTCGATCTTTCGACCTGCGGCCCGATGGTTCTGGATGCGCTGATCAAGATCAAGAACGAGGTCGATTCGACCGTGACCTTCCGCCGTTCCTGTCGCGAGGGCATCTGCGGCTCCTGCGCCATGAACATCGACGGCACCAACACCCTGGCCTGCACCAAGCCGATTTCCGAATGCAGTGGCAGCGACGTCAAGCTCTACCCGCTGCCGCACATGCCGGTGGTGAAGGACCTGGTGCCCGACCTCACCCACTTCTACGCGCAACTCACTTCGATCAAGCCCTGGCTGCGCACCGAATCGCCGCCGCCGCCGGATCGCGAGCGCCTGCAGTCCAAGGAGGACCGGGCCAGGCTCGACGGGCTCTACGAATGCATCCTGTGCGCCTGCTGCTCGGCGGGCTGTCCGAGCTACTGGTGGAATGCGGACCGCTACCTGGGGCCGGCGATCCTGCTGCAGGCGTATCGCTGGATCGTCGATTCGCGCGACGAGGCGACCGGCGAGCGCCTGGATTTCCTCGAAGATCCCTTCAAGCTCTACCGCTGCCACACCATCATGAACTGCACGCGCACCTGTCCCAAGGGCCTCAATCCGGCCAAGGCGATCGCCGCGACCAAGAAGCTGCTGGTCGAGCGGCGCAGCTGAGGGCGCCCGCATGGATGCGCGCCTGGTGTTCTGGCCCGCCATGGCGATGGCGCTGCTGACCTTCGTGGTCTGGCTGCGCATGTTCTTCACCCGCGTGGGGGAAATGCGCCGCCTGCGCATCCATCCGCAGGCCGTGGCGACCTCGGCGCGCGCGGCGGAGAAGTACGTCGATACCCGCGCGGCCGACAACTTCCGCAACCTGTTCGAACTGCCGGTGCTGTTCTACGCGGCGCTGGGCTTCGCCTGCGTCATCGGCGCGGTGGATGGGCCGCTGCTCGCCCTGGCCTGGCTGTTCGTCGCCCTGCGTGTCGTGCACAGCCTCATCCACTGCAGCTACAACCGCGTGATGCACCGTTTCATGGTCTATACCGCCGGGGGCTTCGTGCTGTGGGCGCTGTGGGCGCGGCTGGCCTGGCGGCTTTGGCAATGAATGCGTTGTCGCGCCTGCGCTGGCGCTGCCGGCGCGGTACGCGCGAACTCGACTTCATGCTCGGCTGGTGGCTGGATGCGCGTCATGCGGCCGCCAGTGAACGGCAGCAGGCGGCATTCGACGCCCTGCTCGACCAGTCCGACCCGGACTTGTGGGATTGGCTGACCGGCCATGCCGTTCCGCAAGACCCGCGTTTCGCGGCCATCATCGATGACATCCGCGCCCACCATCGCCTTTGACTACCTGCCCTCGCGCACGGTCGCATGGGTTGCCGCATCCGGCGTCGCCTGCGCGCTGTTCGCGGTGGCGGCCAGCGGCCTGGCGCCGCTTGCGCGCGCTGCGCTGGCGCTGGCCGTGCTGGTGCTGGCGGCGGGCGGCCTGCGCCGTTTCCTGAAGCCGGCATTCCGGCGCATCGCCTGGCAACCCGAGGGCTGGCTGCTGGTTGCCCTCGATGGCAGCGAGCATGCGGCGGAACTGGTCGCCCAGCGGCGCCTGGGGACCTTGCTCGCGCTGGACTTCCGTTGTGCCGGGCGCGTGCGCTTCCGGCCGCTGTTCGCGCGTGACAACCTGGATCGGGAAACATGGCGGCGCCTGGTCCTGCTGCTGGCACGCGCCGAGGTCGGCCAGCCTGCCTGAACGTGCGGCGTGGCTGGCGCCTGCGAACCGCGCTGCGCAGCTGCGCGATCCCGGGCGATGCGCAAGGGCGCAGGCCGCGGGCAGCGGCTGATCGCTTGCCGGGCCGCCCGCCTTGCGGCACTCTGCCGGCCACGTCCGGACGTTCGGCCCTCGCTGCCGGCCCCTGTCCCCAAGGATCACGCGCTGCATGTTTCGTCCCCTCGAAGTCTTCATCGGCCTGCGCTACACGCGGGCCAAGCGGCGCAACCATTTCATTTCCTTCATTTCCCTGGTGTCGATCCTCGGCATTGCGGTGGGCGTGACGGCGCTCATCACGGTCATCTCGGTAATGAACGGATTCGACAAGGAGCTCAAGGACCGCATCCTCGGCATGGTCGCGCACGCCACCATCGAAGGCATCGATGAGACGGTCAGGGACTGGCCGCGCGCGATCGAGATCGCCGACCGCAATCCGCATGTGCTGGGCGCGGCGCCCTACGTCGAACGCCAGGCGATGCTGCAGGGCGCGCGCGTGAGCGGCGCGATCATCCGCGGCGTGGTGCCGGACCTGGAAACGAAGGTGTCCGATGTCGCCAGCCACATGCGCGCCGGTGCGCTGGCCGATCTCCAGCCCGGCCGGTTCGGCATCGTGCTCGGCAGCGAACTGGCGATGACGCTGGGGGTGCACGTGGGTGACCGCGTGACCGTGTTCGCGCCGGTGTTCAGCGCCACGCCCATCGGCGCCTTGCCGCGCTTCAAGCCGTTCACCGTGGTCGGCATCTTCGAGGTCGGCATGCAGGAATACGATTCCGGCCTTGCCTTCACCAGCATGCAGGATGCCGAAACCCTGTATCGCCTGGATGGCCCGACCGGCATCCGCCTGCGCCTGGACGACATGTTCCAGGCCTGGGCGATCGGCCGCGAACTGGCGCAGGACCTGGGGCAGTACTACCGGGTCAGCGACTGGATGCAGGGCCACAGCAACTTCTTCAAGGCAGTGGCGATGGAGAAGAAGGTGATGTTCCTCATCCTGTCGCTGATCATCGCCGTGGCGGCCTTCAACCTGGTCTCGACCCTGGTCATGCTGGTGCAGGACAAGCAGCCCGACATCGCCATCCTGCGCACGCTGGGACAAAGCCCGCGCAGCATCATGGGCGTGTTCATGGTGCAGGGCACCCTGGTCGGCACGCTGGGCATCGCCCTGGGCGTGCTGTTCGGCGTCCTGCTTTCGCTCAACCTGCCGGAACTGGTGCACTGGGTCGAGCGCACCTTCCACGTCACCTTCCTTTCGCCCGATGTGTACTACATCAGCGAACTGCCCAGCGACCTGCATTGGCGCGACGTGATCTGGATCACCGTCACCGCCTTCATCTTCTGCACGCTGGCCACGCTGTATCCGGCGCAGCGGGCGGCGAAGACGGAACCCGCGGCGGCGCTGCGCTATGAGTAGGGAATCGGGATGGGGGATTCGTGAATGGCCAACTGCGGGTCGCGCGCACGTGACCTTGCACATCCGGATTGAACGTCGATGACGAGCGCTTCCACGATTGCCGATTCCCGATCCCCGACGCCCGCGGTCGTGCTGGAAGCGCGGGGGCTGGCCAAGACCTACCAGGAAGGCAGGCTGCGGACCGAGGTGTTGCGCGCGGTGGACCTGTCGGTACAGCGCGGCGAAACGGTGGCCATCGTCGGCGCCTCGGGCACGGGCAAGAGCACGCTGCTGCACATCCTCGGCGGGCTCGATACGCCGACGGCCGGCGAGGTGCGCGTGGCGGGCCAGGTGATGTCGCGCTTGTCCGACCGTGCGCGGGGCGAGCTGCGCAACCGTGCACTCGGCTTCGTGTACCAGTTTCATCACCTGCTGCCCGAGTTCAGCGCGCTGGAGAACGCCTGCATGCCGCTGCTGATCCGTGGCACGCCCATCGCCGCGGCACGCGCGCAGGCCACCGCGCTGCTCGAGCGGGTCGGCCTCGCGGCGCGCCTGGAGCACAAGCCGGGCGAGCTTTCCGGTGGCGAGCGCCAGCGCTGTGCCGTGGCGCGCGCCCTGGTCACGCGCCCGGCCTGCGTGCTGGGCGATGAGCCCACAGGTAATCTCGATGAGAAGAATGCTGCGCAAGTCTATGAATTGATGCTGGAACTCAATCGGGAAGTCGGCACGGCACTGGTCCTGGTCACGCATGATCCGAGGCTCGCAGCGCGCGCCGACCGGGTGCTCGAGCTCTCCGGTGGCGTGCTTGGCGAGATCGGTTCGGCACGGGCGGACGTCCTGCCCACGCACGCTTCTCCTTGAAAGGAATCGACTGAAGGCGGAGCAGGTTGCTCCGCCCCTGCAACGGCAGGCCGGGTACTGCGCGCACGTGCAGCCGCTGTCCCTCCAGCGTCCGGCCAGCTGCTCCAGCGGATCTTGCGCCGCGGATGCCCGCCGGTCGCGCCGTCTGCCGACGCGCGGGCGCGCTGAATTCCTACATGCCGCCGCGCGCAAGCGCACTACCCGGGCCGGGCGCCCTGCGCCATCCTGCCGAGCGGGCCGCGTGACGCGCCCGAGGCCGGGTGGCCGGGGCGCGGGCGTGCAGGCATGGACGGGGAGACACGATGCTGATCCGGGCAAGGGCGAGCGGCAGCCCCCTGCGGGCAGGCCTCCTGGGCGTGTCCGGCGCGCTGCCCGCGCTGCTTGGCGTGTTTGCCGTGCATGCCCTGCCGGAACTGCCGCCGCGCTGGCTCGATGGCCTGCTTGCCGCGCTGGCCCTGGCCGCCCTGCTGCATCCGCGCCTGCGCTGGGCGGCACTGGTCGTGCTGGGCTTCGCCTGGTGCGCGTGGCGCGCCGACGTGGCGCTCGACGCGCGCCTGCCCCGCGCTCTGGAAGGGCGCGACTTCGATCTCGTGGTGGTGGTCGATGACCTGCCGCGGCGACGCACCGATGCGACCCGGCTGCAGGTACGGATCGAGCAGGCCGCGCTGGCTGGTGTGCCACTGGCGCTGCGCGGCAGGGCGCGCCTGAGCTGGTATGGCGAGGCGCCCGCTGGACTGGCTGCGTGCAGCCGCTGGCAGTTGCGCGCGCGGCTCAAGCGCCCACGCGGCCTGGTCAATCGCGGCGGCTACGATGGCGAGCGCCAGGCGCTGGAGCGCGGCATCGTGGCGGTGGGCTATGTGCGTGAAGCGGCCTCGGCGCAGTTGATCGGCGCCACGCCCGCCTGCATCGACGGCCTGCGTGAAGCGCTTGCGCTTGATATCAGCCGGCGCGTCGGCGACGCCCACGATGCCACCCTGCTGCAGACGTTCGCGGTGGGCGACACGCGCGGGCTGAGTGCCGACGACTGGGAGATCGCGCGTGCCAACGGCGTGCCGCACCTGATTGCGATTTCCGGCTTCCACGTCGGCATGGCAGCACTGTTCGGCGCGCTGCTGGTGCGGCTCGCCTGGTGGCTGTGGCCGCGCGCCGCGCTGCTGTTGCCGGTGCAGATCGCCGAAGCGCCGGCCGCCCTGGCGGTGGCCACCGGCTACGGCCTGCTGGCCGGCGGCAGCCTGCCCACCCTGCGTACCCTGCTGATGATCGGTGTGGTGATGCTCAGCCGCTGCGGGCGCCGCGCCGGCAGCGGGCCGCATGGGCTCGCGCTGGCCCTGCTGGCGATGCTCGTGGTCGATCCGCTGGCGACCCTGGCCCCGGGATTCTGGCTGTCCTTCGTCGGCGTGGCCTTCCTGATGCTGTGTCTGGAACGCGGCCCGCGCAGCCTGGCCGGTGCGGTCCGGGAACTGGGCGCCGGCCAGCTGGTGATGAGCGTGTCCCTGCTGCCGCTCACCGTGTGGTTCTTTGGCGAGGCATCCCTGGTGGGGGCGCTGTCCAACCTGGTCGCCGTGCCGCTGGTCACGTTGGTGATCGTGCCGCTGTGCCTTGTCGGCCTGTTGTGCCTGCTGCTGGCGCCGCCGCTGGCAACGCCGGTGCTGGCGGTTGGCGGCTGGATCGCGCATGCACAATGGTGGCTGCTGGAGCGCATGGCCGGCTGGCCGGGCGCCCACTGGTACCTGCCCGAGCTCGCGCCGTGGGCCCTGCTGCTGGCCACGCTCGGCGCGGTGTGGCTGTTCCTGCCACGGGGCGTGCCGTTGCGCGCGCTCGGCCTGGTGCTGTTCCTGCCCTTGCTGCTGCCGGCACGCACGCTGCCCGCGACGGGTGGCTTCGAGGCTGGCGTGATCGATGTGGGCCAGGGGCTGGCGGTGCTGGTGCGCACGCGTGGCCATGCCCTGCTGTTCGATGCCGGGCCGCGCTTTCCCTCGGGCTTCGACCTGGGCGAGGCGGCGGTGCTGCCGACCTTGCGCGCGCTGGGCATCACGCAGCTCGATCGCCTGCTGGTCAGCCACGGCGACAACGACCATGCGGGCGGCGCGGCCGCCGTGGCCGATGCCCACCCGGAGGCGCGCCTGCTGGCCGGGGAGCCCGCGCGGCTGCCGTTCACGGCTGCCCAGTGCCAGGCTGGGCAACGCTGGGACTGGGATGGGGTCGCCTTCCGCGTCGTGCATCCGCATGCGCAGGCACTCGCCGGCCGCACGGCCGCGCGCGCCAACGACCGCTCCTGCGTGCTGCTGGTCGAAGGGCAGGGCGGCCGCCTGCTGCTCACCGGCGATATCGGCCGCCGCTTCGAGCCCGCCGTCGCCGCCGCGGTCGGCAGCGGCCCGCCGCTGGTGCTGGTGGCCCCGCACCACGGCAGCCGGAGTTCATCCAGCGCCGCCTTCCTGGCCACGCTCAATCCGGCGCTGGCGCTGGTGTCGGCCGGCTGGCGCAGCCGTTTTGGCCATCCGCATCCGGAAGTGGTCGAACGCTACGCCCATTACGGCGCGCCGCTGCACAACACCGCCGAGCATGGCGCCCTGTGGGTCGCGTTCCCCGCCGACGCCGCGCCACGCCTGCTTGCCTACGAACGCGATCGGCAGCGCCGCTACTGGCGCGAGTGAGTTTGCCACCCGCCGCACAGTCCGCGCTGCGCGCGCTGTTATCATGCGCGCCTGTCGATTGAGTGGTGCAAGGGTGGGCTCGTGCTGGAACTCCTGATGGCCGGCGGATGGGCGATGGTGCCGATCCTGCTGTGTTCCGCGATCGCGCTGGCGATCATCCTCGAAAGATTCTGGAGCTTGCGGCGCAAGTCCGTGGTGCCGCCGGGGCTGGGTGTCGAAGTGCGCGAGTGGGCCCACACGCGCCGGCTCGACCCGGCGCACATCGAGGCGCTGCGCACCAATTCGCCGCTCGGGGAGCTGCTGGCCGCCGCCCTGAGCGTGCGCCATCGCCCGCGCGAGATCATCAAGGAGCGGGTCGAGGATACCGGCCGCCACGTCGTGCACCGGCTGGAGCGCTTCCTCAACACGCTGGGCACCATCGCCCTGATCTCGCCCCTGCTTGGCCTGCTCGGCACTGTGTTCGGTCTCATCAAGATGTTCCTGGCCGTGATGATGAGCGGCGTCGGCGACCCGATGAAGATGGCCGGCGGCATCGGCGAAGCGCTCGTCTGCACGGCGGCGGGCTTGGTGGTGGCGATCCCGGCCTACGCGTTCCACCGCTATTTCCGCGGCAAGGTCACGGACCTGGTGGACGAGATGGAGCGCCAGGTGTTCCTGCTCACCGACGAGCTGACCGCGACCGTCGAGCTGGCGCCGCAGGGCGCCGCGCCGCGCGTCGCCCGCGCAGCCGCGCAGGCGGTCTGAATGCGCCTGGCTTCCGCCCGCCGCGAAGACGATTTCGAGATCAACGTGATCTCGCTGATCGACGTGCTGCTGACGCTGCTGATGTTCTTCGTGCTGACCACCACCTTCGTGCAGCAATCCGGCATGAAGGTGACCCTGCCCAAGGCGGCGGCCAGCGACCAGGCGCAGGCGGTCGACACGCTGACCGTGCTGATCGACCGTGACGGGCGCTACTTCATCGACAACCAGGAAGTGCTGAACCCGGGTCTGGATTCGCTCAAGGAAGCCATCCGCCGCGTCGCCGGCGACAGCACCACGCGGCCGGTGACGCTGCGCGCCGACGCCATGACGCCGCACCAGGCGGTGGTGACGGCCATGGATGCGCTCGGTGAGCTCGGCTTCGCGCGGCTGTCGATCGCGACCACGCCAGCGCAGCAGGCCGCGGAAGCGCAGTGAGCAGGGCCGCCGCGCCACGTCCGTCGGGACTGGCGCTGTATGCGCGCCTGCTGCGGCACGTGCGGCGCTACTGGCCGGTGGCCGTGCTGGCGGTCATCGGCATGGTGGTCGATGCGGCCTGCATGGGCATCTTCGCGCGCGCGATCAAGCCGATGCTGGACAACCTGTTCATCGCACGCGATGCGCAGACCATCTTCTGGATGCCGATCATCATCGTCGCCATCTTCCTCGCGCGCAGCATCGCCACCTACGTCACCGATTACGGCATGGCCTACATCGGCCGCGGCGTGGTGCAGCAGTTGCGCCAGCTGGTGTTCGACCGCTACCTGGTGCTGCCCTCGGCGTTCTTCGACGCCGAACCCGCCGGCCAGCAGATCTCGCGCATCACCTACAGTTCCGAGCAGGTCGCCCAGGCCAGCACCGACGCGCTCAAGACCGCCGTGGTCGATGGCCTGAGCATCGTGTTCTACGTCATCGTCATGCTCATGGCGAGCGTGTATCTCACGGTTGCCCTGCTGGTCATGGTGCCGCTGGTCGGCCTGCTGGTGGTCGCGGTCGGACGCCGCTACCGGCGCATCAGCCGCACCATCCAGGGCTCGATGGGCACGGTCGCCGGGGTGATCGAGGAGGTCGTCGGTGCGCACCGCGAAGTCAAGGTGTTCGGCGGCCAGGACTACGAATCGGCGCGCTTCAACGCTGTGGCCGAGCACACCCGCCGGCTGGGCGTGAAGGTGGCTGCCACCAATGGGCTGGCCAGTTCCCTGGTGCAGCTCATCGCGGCGATTTCGCTGGCGCTCATCGTGTTCATGGCCACGCGCCCCGGCATGCTCGACCAGCTCACCCCGGGCGACTTCACCTCGCTGGTGCTGGCCATGGGCGGCATCCTGCCTTCGCTCAAGCGGCTCACCACGGTGCAGGCCAACCTGCAGCGCGGCCTGGCCGCAGCGGAGGAGATCTTCGCGCTGATCGACCGGCCGGGCGAGCGCGACAGCGGCTGGCGCGAGCTCACCGGCGTACGCGATGCACTCGAGTTCCGCGACGTATCGATGTCCTATGGAACGGATCGGCGCGTGGCCCTGCGCGGCATCGACCTGGTCTGTCCGCGCGGCAGCGTGACCGCCCTGGTGGGCCGCTCGGGCAGCGGCAAATCGACCCTGGCCAGTCTCATCCCGCGCCTGCGCGAGCCCAGCGCCGGCCAGATCCTGCTCGACGGCCACCCGCTCGACGAGTACACGCTGGCCAGCCTGCGCCGGCAGATCGCCTGGGTGGGTCAGACGGTGGCCCTGTTCGACGACACGGTGGCGCACAACATCGCCTACGGGGCGCTCGCCGGTGCCAGCGAGGCCGACATCATCGCCGCCGCCGAGGCCGCCAACGCGATGGAGTTCATCGGCCAGCTGCCGGGCGGCATCCATGCACGCGTCGGCGAACGCGGCGGCCTGCTGTCCGGCGGCCAGCGCCAGCGCATCGCCATTGCCCGGGCACTGCTCAAGAACGCGCCGATCCTGATCCTCGACGAGGCCACCAGTGCACTCGACAACGAATCCGAACGCCTGATCCAGGCGGCGCTGCAGCGGCTCATGCACGAGCGCACCGTGATCGTCATTGCGCACCGCCTGTCCACCATCGAGCATGCCGACAACATCGTGGTGCTCGATGGCGGCCGCATCGTCGAACAGGGCCGGCACGCCGACCTGCTGGCACGCGGCGGCGCCTACGCGGCGCTGCACCGGACGCAGTTCGGCGAGGGCGAACCCGCCGCCGCCGACTAGCACGGGCACCGCGCTCATGTCCCGCTCCCTCCTGCGCATCTGGTACGAGGACCATCCCGCACCGTGGTGGCTGCGCGCCCTGGTGCCGGTCTATCGCGGCCTGCGCGCGCTGCACCTGGCACCCTGGCGACTGGGCTGGCGCCAGCCCGTGCGCCTGCCGCTGGCGGTGCTGGTGGTGGGCAATCTCACGGTCGGCGGCAGCGGCAAGACGCCGTTGGTGATCGCCCTGGTCGAAGCATTGCGCGAACGTGGCTTCCGGCCCGGCGTGGTCAGCCGCGGCCATGGCGGCAGCGCGCCCGGGCCGCTGCTGGTGGACGCAGGCTCCACGCCGGCGACGGTGGGCGACGAGCCCTGCCTGATCCGGCGCCGCACCGGCGCGCCGGTCGCGATCGGGCGCGACCGCCCACGCGCCGCAGCACTGCTGCCGGCCCAGGGTGTGGACCTGGTGATCGCCGATGACGGCCTGCAGAATCCGGCGCTGGCCCGCGATCTGGAGATCTGCGTGATCGACGGCCGGCGCCGGTTCGGCAACGGCCGCCTGCTGCCCGCCGGACCGCTGCGCGAGCCGCTCTCGCGCCTGGCCTCGATTCCCTTCCGGGTCTGCAACGGCGGCACGCCCGGGCCAGGGGAGATTCCCATGACCCTGGATGGGGACACGGCGGTGGCCCTCGCCGACGCCGGCGTGCGCCGGCCGCTTGCCGACTTCGCCGGGCAGCGCGTGCATGCCGTCGCGGCCATCGGCAACCCGCAGCGCTTCTTCGCCAGCCTGCAGGCACGCGGGATCGAGGTGGTGGCGCATCCGTTTCCCGACCATCACGCCTTCAGCGTCGAGGATTTCTCCTTCGACGATGGACTGCCGCTGCTGATGACGGAAAAGGATGCCGTCAAATGCGCGCCCTTCGCACGCCACGCGTGGTGGTCGGTGCCGGTGCGGGCGGTGCTGCCCGCCGAGTTCCTGGATGCCCTCGCCGCGCGCCTGCGCGAACCGGCGCGCATCGCGGGCGGCCGGATCAGGCCGCGGCGGCCGCGTTCAGGTGATCGAGCAGGCGCAGGTTGAGGGCGTGCTGCTGGCCTTGCCAGTCCGCCAGCTCGCAGGCGGCGATCTCGGGCTGCCCGTCCAGCGCACTCAGGCGTCGCTTCCACCAGCTGCGGTAGCGATAGGCAGACACATCGCCGGTGACGTCGCTGCCGACCAGGCTTCCGGCCAGGGCGCGGATCGCCGTCACCAGGTGCGCCTCGCCGAATCGGCCCTGATCCCAGTTGGTGCGCGCCACCTCCGGTGCCAGCACGTCCTTGTCGATGGACAGGTAGGTCGGCCGGGGGTGCGCGCGCCGCTCCTCCACGAAGCGCTCGAGCAGGGCGTCGGCCGAGTCGAAGGCGCGGAACGCGCGCGCCAGCCCCAGCCGCCGTGCCCAGCCGGTATCCACGCCCAGCGTCCAGTAGCACAGCCGGCCACGCGCCAGCGGCAGCAGATGGTTTTCCCAGGCATGCGCGCGCGATACGTCGCCGGAGGTGATGCCGAGCACGTGCACCTTCGCCACCTGCGGCAGGCCGGCGACGCGGCGCACCCACGACCCGCAGTGCACGCCGAACGGGAAGCGCATGTTGTCCGGGTGGTTGTCCAGCACCACCACCTCGAAGGGTCGGGCCTGCGCCACGCGCTCGACCAGCGGCCAGGTGAGGTGATGAAAGTCGCCGCTGCCGAGGAAGACCGTGCCGTAGCGGGCCGGCATGCGCGCCTCGAGCGCGCCACGCAGGGCATTGAAGGTGCGCAGGCGGCTACCGAAGCGGATGGCTTCCTGCCAGTCGCCGAGGGCGAGGCGCTGCTCGCCGGGCAGGCGGCCGACCGAGCCGTCGAAATCCAGCACCAGCGGCGCGTTCATGCCCCGGCCCCGCGCTGCTCCGCCCAGGCCCGGTCGCTCTCGAAGCGCGGCGCCAGCCGGCGCAGTGCGGCGCGCAGCAGGCGGCTGCGCGGGCGTACCGCATGGCGGGTGAAGGTGAAGCGCGCGCCCAGGCTGGCCTTGATTTCCGGGTCGGTCCAGCCGGCGATGTAGCAGGCCAGCTGGTGGCGCCGCGCGTACTCGAGGTTGTGCATCCAGCTCACGAAATAGAGGTTCCACTCGCGTGCGGCGGGGTAGTCGAAGCCGACGTACTTGTCCACCAGCGTCTCGCCGACCGTGAAGCAGAGGTTCCAGCCGATCAGCCGCCCCGCAGCCCGATAGGTGAACAGCGTGCCGCCGAGCCCGGCATCCTGCAGCACGCTGTCGAAGAATGCGCGCGTGAGCAGGTCGAAATGGATTTCACTTTGTGCGTAGACCTGCAGGTACTGCGCATAGATCGCCTCGCGCAGTGCCGGGTCGGCCAGCACCGGGTCACCGGTCCGATACGCATCGATCTGCAGGCCTGCCCGCGCGCGCAGCTTGCGGCGGATGTCCTTGCGCCGCGCGGCCGAGAGGCGCGCCAGGTACTCGTCGGTCGAGTCGAAGTCGATCGGCGCCCAGGCCAGCGCCTGGCCCTCGAGCAGCACGAAATCGCGCGCTGCGCAGGCCGCGGCCATGGCGCGCGAGGCGGCATTGCTGGCGCGGTCGAGCAGGGGCGATTCCTGCGGGATGTCCTTGACGATCAGGAAGGCGTGGTGGCGCGCGCGCGCAGCCATCCATTCGCCGAGCAGCGTGTCGGCGGCGACCGCGGCCGGAAGCAGCGCATACTCGGAAACGGTGCTGCCGAGGAAGGCCGTGCGCGGGCGCAGGCACCGTCCCCACCAGCGATACAGGGGCAGGCGCGTCACGCGCCGGCGCAGCTCCGCGTCGGCGGTGGTCAGCAGGTCGAAGGGGGCTTCGAAGGCCGGCGTCCCCGAAGGCAGCGCGCTCGCGGCAAAGCCGGCCGGCGGGTGGGCGAGGAAGTGGTCGACCAGGCCCGGCGGTTCGAGCAGGTTGTGCAGCGCCGGCAGCATGGCCGTGGCGCCCTCAGCCGTGCAGCGCGGCGACCATGCGCACCGCTTCGACGGGATGGGCCTCGCGCTGCCGGGCGATCGCGCCGAAGAAGGCCGCCGAGCGTTCGACCAGCGCGCCGCGCTGGCGGTCGACCGTGACCATGTGGTAGCTGTCATCGAGCAGCAGGGTTTCCACCCGCGCGCCCACGCCGCGCTCGAGCACGCGCACGTTGCGCAGGCTGGCCACGTCGTCGTGCGAGGAATGCACCGCCAGGCAGGGCGTGCGCACGCGGCCCAGGCGTGCGCGTACATGACGCGAGAGGCGCTGGAACTCGGCCAGGGCCGGCCACGGGAAGCCGGCCAGGCCAGCCGCCTGGCTGTCGCCGGAAAACATGGCCTCCACGATGCGCCGGCGGATGCGCTCGTCCTTGATGCCATAGGGCTCGACTTCGGGCGAGTAGCGCCCGCGGCCGATGCCGAACGCGGTCACCAGCGGCAGCAGGAAGGCCAGCCGGCCGATGCGCGGCGTCGCCCAGCCGTCGTGGAAGAACGTGGTGCCGTAGAGCCCCAGGCCATCGACCAGGCGCGGCCGGTCGATGGCCAGCTTGAGCGCCAGCAGCGCGCCCATCGACAGGCCCGCCACGAACAGGTAATCGACCTGCGGGCGGAAGCGTTCCGCCGCGGCGACCACGCTGGCCTGCCAATCCTTCCAGCCGGTGGCCAGAAGATCGGCGCTGTCGCCGCAATGGCCGGCGAGCTGCGCACCGAACACGCTGAAGCCGGCACGGTTGAGGCCGTTGCCGACGAAGCGCATTTCCGTCGGGGTGCCGGTCAGGCCGTGGATCAGGAGGACGCCGGAACGGCCGCCCGGGAGATGGAACTCGCTGGGTTTGATCATTGCTCGATTGCAGGCACGGAGCGGGCGCCAGGGACACGCCTGTGCGCAACGACCAGCATGCGCCGGGCGTCTTTCGGGCGGCTTTCCGCATGCCCTGGGGCCCGCATGGCGGGGCAAAGTCCCGGGCGCCGGTCCGGCCGTGCACGCTGCGCCTGCCCGACCGGACGATGCGCAGCGCGCGCTAGACTGTCGCGCTTCACGACTGCCGAGCCTGCCGTGCCCCGCCTGTTCCTTGCCTCGCGATCGCCGCGGCGTGCCGAACTGCTGCGCCAGATCGAAGTCCCGTTCGAGGTCCTGGACGTGGAAGTCGAAGAACAGCCGCGCGCCGGCGAAGCGCCGCGCGACTACGTGCTGCGCGTGGCGCGCGACAAGACTGCCGCCGGACTGGCGCAGGTCGGCGCGCTGCCCGGTGCGGTCGTGCTCGGCGCCGATACCGAAGTGGTGCTGGACGATGCCATCTTCGGCAAGCCGGCCGATGCGGCGGCCGCGGCCGACATGCTGCGCCGGCTTTCCGCGCGCCGCCACCAGGTGCTGTCTGCGCTGTGGTGCATGGCGGGCTCGCGCAGGGAATCGGCCCTGTGTGTGTCCAGCGTCGAGTTCGCGCCGCTGGACGAGGCCGACATTGCCGCCTATGTGGCCACCGGCGAACCCTTCGGCAAGGCGGGCGCGTATGCCGTCCAGGGCCGCGCGGCGGCGTTCATCCGCCGCCTGGAAGGCAGCCATTCCGGTGTCATGGGCCTGCCGCTGCACGAGACGGCCATGCTGCTGCGGCACTTCGGCGTGTTCTGAGGCGGCGGCCGGGCCCCCGGCGCATATCGACAATCGTGCGTGCGGGCCGCTATAAGGGGTGTCCCTTTCCCTTCCCGCACCGCCATGTCCGAGGAAATCCTGATCAACGTGACCCCGCGCGAAACGCGCGTGGCGCTGGTCGAGAACGGCATGCTGCAGGAAGTGCACGTCGAGCGCGCCAGCCGCCGCGGCTATGTCGGCAACATCTACAAGGGCAAGGTCAGCCGCGTGATGCCCGGCATGCAGGCGGCCTTCGTCGAGATCGGCCTGGATCGTGCCGCCTTCCTGCATGCCTCGGACATCGTGCGGCCGACCGCGCCGCTGCCCGAGGATGGCGGCGAAGCCCCGCCTGGCGCGCCGCTGCCGACACCACCGATCAACGAACTGCTGCGCGACGGCCAGGAAATCATCGTGCAGGTGGTGAAGGATCCCATCGGGACCAAGGGCGCGCGCCTGACGACCCACCTGTCCATCCCCTCGCGCTACCTGGTGCTGCTGCCATACAGCAAGGTCCTCGGCGTCTCGGTGCGCATCGAGGACGAGAGCGAGCGCCAGCGCCTGAAGGAGCTGCTGGTGGAACTCACTTCCGGCCAGGCCGAACCGGCGGCAAACGACCCGGCCCCGCCGGCTGCCCGGCACGGTGTGCCCGAGCCGCCCGACGTGGCGCTGCTGCCGCCCCCGCGTGCACTTGCCGCCGGCCTGACGCCGCGGCCGCTGGTGGCCGCCCTGAGCGCGGCGGCGCGTGGCGACCCGGAGGTCGGCTGGCCACAGGCCGGCCCGCCACCCATCACGAATCCTGCCAACGCGCAGCCCCGGCTTGCCGGTCTGGCGCAGCCCGCGGCGCCCCTGGCGGCACCCGGGAGCGCCGCCGCGCCCGCCCTGCGGCCGGTGCCGGCGCCCGTCGATCGGTTCGGCTACATCGTGCGTACCAACGCCGAGGGGCAGCCGCGCGAGGCCCTGGCCGAAGACATCGCCTACCTCGGCCGCCTGTGGAGCGTGGTGCAGGAGAACATTGCCCGCGCGAGCGTCGGCGAGCGCGTTTATGAAGACCTCAACCTGCCGTTGCGCGCGCTGCGCGACCTGATGCGCCCGTCGGTGGAAAGCGTGCGCATCGATTCGCGCGAGACGCTGGAGCGCGCGCTCGACTTCGTGCGCCGCTTCATGCCCGAGCTGGTCGACCGCGTCGAGCATTACCCGGGCGAGCGCCCGATCTTCGATCTCTACGGCGTCGAGGACGAGATCCAGAAGGCCCTGCGCAAGGAAGTCCCGCTGAAGTCCGGCGGCCACCTGGTCATCGACCAGACCGAGGCGATGACCACCATCGACGTCAATACCGGGGCCTTCCTCGGTTCGCGCAACCTGGAGGAAACCGTCTTCCGCACCAACCTGGAGGCGGCCCAGGCGGCGGCGCGGCAGCTGCGCCTGCGCAACCTCGGCGGCATCGTCATCGTCGATTTCATCGACATGGCCGACGAGGAACACCGCCGCCAGGTGCTGCGCCAGTTGCACAAGGCGATGGCGCGCGACCGCGCCAAGGCAACCGTCTATGACATGTCGGCGCTGGGCCTGGTGGAGATGACGCGCAAGCGCACCACCGAGAGCCTCGCCCGCCAGCTGTGCGAGCCCTGTCCGACCTGTTCGGGCCGCGGCATCCTCAAGACCGCCGAAACGGTCACCTATGAGATCTTCCGCGAAATCACGCGCGCCGTGCGCCAGTTCGAGGCCAAGCAGTTGCTCGTGCTGGCTGCGCCCCAGGTCGTCAACCGCATCCTCGAGGAAGATTCGGCCGCCGTCGCCGAGCTGGAAGAGTTCATCGGCAAGACCATCCGCTTCCAGCCCGAAGAGCACTATTCGCAGGAGCAGTACGATGTGGTGCTGCTGTAGCAGGCCTGCGCACGGTCGCCTGGCCCGCTGGCGCAGCGCGCCGCAGCCCGCAGCGTCAGGCGGCGCGCCGGCCGGATGGACCTGCACGCGCCGCGGGCTTGCGGCCGCGCCCGCCGCCCGCTGCGATGGCGCGCTCGCGACGCGTCGATGAAGCGATCCGGCAAGTGGTACCTGCGCCGGCTGCGCCTGGGACTGCTGGGCGTGTTGACCGCGCTGGTGATCACGCTGGGCGTGCTGGCCGGGCTGACCCAGCTCGTCATGCCCTGGCTTGCGGGTCATCCCGGACACGTCGAGCACTGGCTTGCGCAGCGCCTGGGGCGGCCCGTGCATGTCGAACGCGTGGACGGCGCCTGGGTGGTCGGCGGGCCGGTGCTGCAACTGGACGGCGTGGAGATCGGCGCCGGCAACGGCGCACCGGGCCTGCGCGTGCCGCAGGCGGAACTGGCCTTCGACCTGTTTGGCCCGCTGCGCCGTGGCGGCGCCCTGGTCGTGTTCCGCATGCGCGGGCTGGATCTGGACCTGGTGCATGACGCCGGCAGCTGGCGACTGCAGGGGCTGGAGCTGGGCGGCGGCTCGGAAGCGGTCTCGCTCGGTGCGCTGGACGCGCTGGAAGTGCGCGATCTCAGGCTCAAGGTCGCGATCCCGGCACGCGACGTGGAGGTCGCACTCACGGTGCCGACACTGCGCGTGTTCCAGCGCGGCGACACGCTGCGCGCCGCCGGACGCCTGTATCTTGCCGGCGCCGACGCGCCGGGCCTGCGCCTGGTGGCCGATTTCGCGCCGGCGACGCGCTCGGGTGTGGTCTACCTGGGCAGCGAGCAGCTCGACCTCGCCCGCCTGGACATGTTGCCGGCACTGACCGGGGTGCGCGCGCGCAGTGGCCGCGGCAATGTCGAGGCGTGGCTGCACGTGCAGGCAGCGCAACTGGTCGATGTGCGCACCCGCGTGGACCTGGCCGAACTTGCGCTGCAGCCATCCGCAGCGCCCGGCGCTGCGCCGGATGCAGGTGTGCAGGCGCAGGTGGCACTTGCGCGCCTGGCCTTCACGGCGCGCTGGCAGCAGGCAGATGACGGCTGGAATCTCGACGTCGCCAGGCTGGGCGGCGAGGCTGCCAGCGCGTCCGGACGCATCGCCATCGAGCGGCGCGGGGGCGCGACGGCGCGCTGGCGTGCCGGCGCCCGCGATGTCGCGCTGGGCCCCGTGGCGGCACTGGCCGCGCTGGCGCCGCCGTTGCCGGCCGGAGCACGCCACTGGCTGCAAGAGGCCGCCCCGCACGGCACCCTGGCCTCGGCAACGTTCACCTGGAGCGGGCCGGAGCGACATGCGCTGAGCGCGTCGCTGCGCGCACTCGTGCTGGCGCCCGCCGGCGCGGTGCCCGGTGTCGCAGGCCTCGATCTCGACCTGGCCGGTGACGCACAGGCACTGTGGCTGCACATGCCTGCCCAGGCGCTCATCGTCAACTACCCGCACGTCTTTCGCCAGCCGTTCGCGTTCACCTCGTTCGGCGGCGACGTGGTGACCTGGCAGGAGGGCGATGGCAGGCACCTGGGCACCGACCGCCTGGCCTTCGAGGCTGCGGACTACGCCGGCGAGCTGCGTGGCGACGTGCTGCTGGCGGCCGGGCGCAAGCCCTTTCTCGACCTCCAGGCCGTGGTCACGCGCGCCACGGTGACCGCATCGCACCGCTTCTGGCCGATCAACGTCATGCCGCCCTCGGCGGTGGCCTGGCTGGATCGCGGACTGGTGGGCGGACGGGTCACCGGCGGGCGCGCCGCGCTGCGCGGCGACCTGGCCGAGTGGCCGTTCCAAGGCCGTGGCGGGCGCATGATCGCGCGCGCCGAGGTGGCCGATGCGCGCCTGGAGTTTGCCGCCGACTGGCCGGTTGCCACCGGCCTGGAGGCGGTCGCCGAGTTCGTCAACGACGGCATGCACATCCAGGCCAGCGCAGGCGAAACCCTGGGTGTGGGTGTGCGCCAGGCCGAGGCCGGCATCGCCAACCTGGGCGATCCGGTGCTGGAACTCAGCGTCGCCGGCCAGGGCGGCGGCACGCGGCTGATCGACTACCTGCGCGCCACGCCCATTGGTGCGCGCTACCGTGACCAGCTCAAGGACGTCACGGTGGATGGCAAGGGCGAGGTACAGCTGGCCCTGACCCTGCCGATCGACGACACCGCTGCGCTCGCGCTCGATGGCCGGGTCGCGCTGCAGGGCGCGCGCCTCGCGGAAAAGGGCTGGGGGCTGGTGTTCGACGATGCACGCGGCGAGGTGCGCTTCGACCAGGCGGGCGTGGCCGCCAAGGGGCTGGAGGTGGGCTTCCGCAAAGCCCCGGCGCGGCTTTCGCTGGCCATCGGCAGCAGCGCGGTGCGCGATCCCGCACATGTGCTGGAAGCCGCGCTGGATGGCAACTACACGGCGCAGGTCGCGCTGGCGGACGTGCCGGCGCTGGCCCCGGCACTGGCCGACATCAGCGGGACGGCCGCCTGGACGGCGCAGCTGGCGATACCCGCGGCGGCGGCCGGCGGCAGCGCCAGGCTGCAGGTGGACAGCGACCTGCGCGGCATTGCCTTCGACCTGCCCGCGCCGCTGGCCAAGGGCGCCTGGGCGAGCCTGCCTTTCCACCTGGATCTGCCGCTGCCGCCACTTGGCCAGACCTTCGTGGCCAGCCTGGGCGACCTGGCGACCCTCACCGGGCGCGTGCCGTCGCCGTCGCAGCCGTTTGCCGCGCGGGTCGAGTTTGGCGGCGTCGCCGCCAGTACCGGCCTGCCGGCCGAAGGCGTGGTCCTCGGCGGCCACCTTGGCACGCTGGCGGGCGGCGCATGGCTGCAGCGCAGCCGTGCGGACGGTGGTACGCGGCTGCTGCGCGGCGCGGACCTGCGCATCGACGACCTGCTGCTGTCCGGGCGCCAGTTCGCCGCCGTGCATCTGGTGCTCAGCGAGGATGCCGGCGCCACCACCCTGCGTTTCGACGCGCCGGCACTGGAGGGGCGCATCAAGCTGCCAGATGCCGCCGGCGCCAGCGTGGATGCGCGCTTCAGCCGCCTGCACTGGCCGGACCTGCCGGAGGGCGTGGAGGACAGCGCGGCATTCCTCGGTGACGTGGCACCGGCTTCGCTGCCCCCCTTGCGCGTGGCCATCGATGATTTCCGCCTCGGCGAGGCGCGCTTTGGTTCAGCGATGCTGCAGGCCCACCCGGTGGCGGACGGGATGCGCATCGACATGCTGGAAGCGCATTCGCCCAACATCGACATGACCGCGCGCGGGGACTGGACCGGCTTGCCCGGCAGCGACCGCTCGAAGTTCACCATCGTGCTGTCGGCCGGGAACCTCGGCGCCATGATGACGGCGCTGGGTTTTCCCGGCCTGATCGACGGCGGTCATACCCGCGCGACCATCGACGCGGCCTGGCCCGGTCCGCCCTCCGGCTTCGCCCTGGCCAAGCTCGATGGCACGCTGGCCATCGACATCGGCGAGGGCCGCATCCCCAACGTCGATCCCGGCGCCGGGCGCATCCTCGGCCTGTTCTCGCTGGCCGAGATTCCGCGCCGGCTCAGCCTGGATTTCAGCGACCTGTTCAAGTCCGGCTTCACCTTCAGCTCCATCGCCGGCGCGTTTCGCCTGGCCGATGGCAATGCCTACACCGACGGCCTGACCATCAAGGGCCCGGCGGCCGACATCGTGGTCAGCGGACGCACCGGCCTGCGCGCGCACGATTACGACCAGTACATGGACGTGACCCCGCACGCCGGCAGTGCCCTGCCGGTGGTCGGCGCGCTGGCCGCCGGCCCGGTCGGCGCCGCCGCCGGCCTGGTGGCCCAGGGCCTGCTCAACAAGCCGCTCGGCAAGGCCGTGGCGCGCCGCTACCACGTCACCGGCGACTGGGCCGATCCCCAGGTGACCCAGGTGAAGACCGCCCCCGCGCGGCGCCCGCCAGGGCCGCGTTGAGGCCCGGCTTGCGTGGCCCGGCCCGGCGCAGCGTCGCAGGCCGGGGCCACGCGCCCGACCGGCCCTGGCGACGCCGCTGCGGCAATCCGTCGGCCGCCCAGGACCGGGCTGCATCCGGACGGGTTTCCCGGCGCCGTTTGCGCCGGCGCCGGTTGTGCTCGAGCATGCGTGCCCCCACGTGATGGGCCTGACATTGCCGGGCGCGGCCTGCCGCGGCCTCCCCCTTTCCAGACCCCCAGCCCATGACCGAACTGATTGCCAGCGCCGAGCAGCGCCTGCTGCGTCCCGGCGGCCTCGCCACTTCCGACCTCGACGGCATCTTCGCGCGCCTGATGGGGCCTGCCATCGATGCGGCGGACCTCTACTTCCAGCATTCGCGAAGCGAGTCCTGGGTGCTGGAGGATGGCATCGTCAAGGATGGCAACCATGCCATCGAGCAGGGCGTGGGCGTGCGTGCGCTGGCCGGTGAAAAGGCCGGTTTCGCCTATTCCGACGAGATCGTGCTGCCGGCGCTGCTGGCAGCGGCCGGTTCGGCCCGCGCCATCGCCCGCGCGGGCGCCAGCGGTGTCGGCAGGCCGCTGGCACTGGCGCCGGTGCGCGCGCTCTATCCTGCGGATGATCCGGTGGATACCCTTTCCACCGAAGCCAAGCTGGCCGCCCTGCGCGAGGTCGATGCGGCCTGTCGCGCGGCCGATCCGCGCATCCGGCAGGTGATCGTCAGCCTGTCGGCCAGCCATGACACGGTGCTGATCGCCCATTCCGACGGCACCCTGGCGGCCGACGTGCGTCCGCTGGTGCGCATGAGCGTGCAGGTCATCGCCGAAGCGGGCGGTCGGCGCGAGGTCGGCACCAGCGGCGGCGGCGGGCGTTACGGTTTCCCGGAACTGCTCGCCAACGGGCGCGCGCAGGCGTTCGCCCGCGAGGCCGTGCGCGTGGCGCTGGTCAACCTGGAATCGGTACCGGCGCCGGCCGGCGTGATGCCGGTGGTGCTCGGACCGGGCTGGCCCGGCGTGCTGCTGCACGAGGCGATCGGCCACGGCTTCGAGGGCGATTTCAACCGCAAGGGCACCTCGGCCTTCGCCGGCATGCTCGGCGAAAGGGTCGCTGCCGATGGCGTCACCGTGGTGGATGACGGCACGCTGGCGGGGCGCCGCGGCTCGCTTTCGATCGATGACGAAGGCACGCCGACCCGCTGCACGGTGCTGGTCGAGAACGGCGTGATGAAGGGCTACATGCAGGACAAGCTCAACGCACGCCTGATGGGCATGGCGCCGACCGGCAACGGCCGGCGCGAATCCTTCGCCCACCTGCCGATGCCGCGCATGACCAACACCTACATGCTGCCCGGCGAGCGCGATCCGGGCGAGATCATCGCCTCGGTGCAGCGCGGCCTGTACGCCGTCAACTTCGGCGGTGGCCAGGTGGACATCACCAACGGCAAGTTCACCTTCTCGGCCAGCGAGGCCTACCTGATCGAGAACGGCAAGGTGACGCGCCCGGTGAAGGGCGCGACCCTGATCGGTTCGGGCGCCGAAGTGCTCAAGCGCGTGTCGATGATCGGCAACGACCTCAAGCTCGACGAGGGCGTGGGCGTGTGCGGCAAGGACGGCCAGAGCGTGCCGGTCGGCGTCGGCCAGCCCACGCTGCGCATCGATGCCATGACCGTGGGCGGGACCGCGTGAGCCGCAAGGGTGGGCGCGCGGCTGATCGATGCGGGCTGCCGGGTGTGCCCGACATGCGCGCCGGCGCTGCGCGGCTGCCTAGCTGGCCTGCGCGTCCGGCTGCACTCCGCGCAGGTAGCGGAACAGCTCGCGAAACGCATGCGGCGGCTTGTCGGCCTTGCGCTCGGCCAGCGCGTTGCGGACCAGCTGGCGCAGCTGCTGGCGGTCGGCGTGCGGGTACGCGACCATGAACTCGTTCAGCGCCTCGTCGCCGCCGTCGAGCAGGCGCTCGCGCCAGGTCTCCAGCCGGTGCAGGGCCGCGGCCACGCGATGGGTTTCGCTGCGGTCGTGCGCGATGATCCGCCGAATGGCTTCGAGTGACTCCTCATCAAGTTTGCGCAACTGCTTGGCAAGGAACTGGTTTTCACGTTTCCGCGCGCCGTGCGAACTGATCGCGCGGGTGCGCCGCACCTCATCGCGCAGGGCTTCCTCCAGCGGCACGCGCGCGAGTTCCGCCTCGCTCATGGCGGTCAGGGTTTCGGCCAGCCGGAGCACGTCCAGCGCCTCGCGGCGCTTCTGGCTGCGACTGGGCGGCCGCGGATCTTCCAACATTTCGTCTTCGTGCATCGCCTGAGGGTAGCCAGCAAGTGAACGCCATCGTCCTCGACAAAGATACCAGCTTGACCGACCTCGGCCGCCTGCAGGAAATCTCCGCCGACGTGCTGCGTCGCTGCAAGGCGGCCGGTGCCAGCGAGGCGGACGTGGCGGCGACCATCGATACCGGCCTGAGCGTCAATGTACGCCTTGGCGAAGTGGAGACCATCGAGCACACGCGCGACCGCGGCGTGGCGCTCACGGTGTGGTTCGGCAAGCGCAAGGGTTCGGCCAGTACCGCCGACCTCGACCCCGCCTCGATCGCGCAGACCGTGGAGCACGCCTGTGCGATCGCCCGCCATACCGAGGACGACCCGGCCAACGGCCTGGCCGATCCGGCCCTGCTGGCGCGCGACTTCCCGGACCTGGACCTGTGGCACCCCTGGGACATCACCGCCGAGGAAGCGGTGCGCCTGGCGGTGGAAATGGAGGACGCCGGCCGCGCCGTGGATGCGCGCATCGACAATTCCGATGGCGCATCCGTGCAGGCCAGCGCCACGCTGGCGGCCTATGCGAATTCGCATGGCTTCGCGGGCGCCGAGCGGGGCACCCACCATTCGCTGTCGGTGGCGCTGATCGCCAGCGATGCCAACGGCATGCAGCGCGATTACTGGTATGACAGCGTGCGCTCGGCCGCCGACCTGGTGCCCGTCGCGCAGATCGGACGCAAGGCGGCCGAACGCAGCATCGCCAGGCTCGGCGCGCGGCGCGTGCGTACCGGCGAATACCCGGTGCTGTTCGCGCCGGAAGTCGCGCGCAGCCTGATCGGCCACTTCATCGGCGCGGTCAGCGGCGGCGCCCTCTACCGCCGCGCGAGCTTTCTGCTCGATCAGCTCGGCAAGCCGGTGTTCCCGACCTGGATGCAGATCGCCGAGCGCCCGCACATTCCGCGTGGCCTGGCCTCCAGTGCCTTCGATGCCGAAGGCGTGGCCACGCACGATTCCGATCTCGTCACCGACGGGGTATTGGCCCGCTACATCCTTGGCAGCTACTCGGCGCGCAAGCTCGGCCTGCAAAGTACCGGCAACGCCGGCGGCGTGCACAACGTGCTGGTCAAGCCGGGCGCGGATGATTTCGCCGCCATGCTCGGGCGCCTGGGCACCGGGCTGCTGGTGACCGAGCTGATGGGGCAGGGCGTGTCGCTGATCACCGGCGATTATTCGCGCGGCGCGAGCGGCTTCTGGGTGGAGCAGGGCGAGATCGCCTACCCGGTGGAAGAGATCACCATCGCCGGCAACCTGGCCGACATGTTTTCCCGCATCGTCGCCGTCGGCGCCGACGTCGATCGGCGTTCGCACATCCTCACCGGCTCGATCCTGCTCGAACGCCTGACCGTGGCCGGCGAGGCCTGAGCTGCCGGCGCCCATGAACCGGGCCCAGCCCGATGCGGTCGGCACTTGACACCCCGATCCACGCGCGAAAGAGTGGATCATCCATCAGCGGAGCACCGCCATGAGCGAAGAAGACACCCTCACCACCGAGTCGCCGCCGGTCCTGACGCCCGCCTCGGACGAGGAGCGTACCTGGGCCCTGATCGGCCACCTGTCCGCGTTCGCGGCCTTCATCACCGGGGGCATCGGCTGCGTGATCGGGCCGCTGGTCGTGTGGCTGATCAAGCGCGACAGCATGCCCTTTGCCGCCGATCAGGCCAGGGAGGCGCTGAACTTCAACATCACGCTGGCCATCGCCATGTGCGCGCTGGCCCTGTTCAGCATCATCACCTTCGGCATCGGCCTGATCATTGCCTGGCCGATCGGAGCCGTGCTCGCGGTCGCCTGGTTCGTGCTCACGATCATCGCGGCGCTGAAGGCGAACGAAGGCGTGGCCTACCGTTATCCCTTCAGCCTGCGCCTGGTGAAATAGTCCGGCGCCGCCTGGCGGGCGCGCGCGTGCAGGTGCGCGACACCTGGATCGCGCAGGTCGCCTTCAGTGGTCGCGCTCGGCGGCGTAGTGGGCCAGCTCGTGCAGGCATTGCGCGGCCTGGCCCAGCGGCGTGATGGCGGCCAACGCGGCGGCCGTGAGCTGGTCCAGTTGCGCGCGCGAAGCCTCCAGGCCAAGGACGGCGGGATAGGTGGGCTTGCGCGCTGCGGCATCCTTGCCGGCGGTCTTGCCGATCTGCTGGCTGCCGCCTTCGACGTCGAGCAGATCATCGCGAATCTGGAAGGCCAGGCCGATGGCGTGTCCGTAGCGGTCGAGCGCGGCGAGCGTGGCGTCGTCGTGGCAGCCGGCGGCGAGTGCGCCCAGGCGCACCGATGCGCGGATCAGCGCGCCGGT
>JACDJA010000238.1_pt1 | contig 71521 bp, 75 predicted proteins | sample 7449241 | NCBI WGS metagenome assembly JACDJA01 (sample SAMN14253289, study PRJNA609438) | sludge metagenome | isolation source: initial anaerobic sludge | collected 2018-12-20 | reverse complement strand
TGGAGTGCGATGTGCGCCAGACAGCGGGCATAATTGGTAAGGGTGCTTTGGCTTTTGCCGGCGAGCTCAACAGATCGTTTGAGTTTGTGGTAGAGTGTTGCAAACTCTGGAACGGAAATAATTGCCCTTTGGATAAGGGTGTCACTTTTTTTTCATAACTTTAAATATTATTATTAGACAATACTTTAAAGGTAGTGAATCGTGATGTAACTGTCCCGTGAAGCTACCTTTTAGGTTTAGTTCAACAATGCCTATCACGCCTATGTCTCTTTGATGCAATTGAATAATTCTGAAGATAGTTTTACCAGATTCCTCAAAACCAATTTTTTATCGTAATTTAAATGAAAATGAAGAGTATGCTCAAATTCAAACAAGGAGAGATGCCGCCACTGGATTTTCAGACTGCCAAGAAAAAACCCATTGCCATAAAATGTGCACAAATTTCAGAACCCTTTGAAGTGGAAACCATGGAAGGAACCATGAGAGGCAAGGCAGGCGATTGGTTGATGATAGGGGTTAACGGGGAAAAGTACGTATGCGACGACGCCATCTTTCGGAAGAGTTATGAGTTGGAAAAGTAGCACTAAGCGTTACCGGAAATATGTGCCCGCCTTCGAGAGACAAGGATATTTTCCAATTTAATTTTAGCAAAATCTAGTGATTTTTATACCCAATTCCATATAAATTCATCACCAATGGCAGGCAAAAGAATCTTTATCAGTTACTCTAGAGGCGATACGGCCTATGTTTCATCTCTGGTCGAGGCCCTTCGCAAACAGGGGTTTGAGGTGTGGTTTGACAAGAACATCCGCATGGGCACGGATTGGGACGACACTATAGAGGAGCAGTTAAAGGCGGCGGATGCCGTAGTCCTTGTCTTGTCTAAAACTTCCGTGGCCTCCGAGAACGTAAAGGATGAGGTTTCTTATGCCATTGGCCTGGACAAATCGGTAAACCCCATAAAGATAGAGGAGTGCGAAGTACCTATGCGGCTGGCACGCAAGCAATTTGTCGATTTTACCACCTTGGGGCCCGAGGCTGGGTTTAAGCGATTGGTGGCCGATTTGAGAGCGAATTTGAAAGTACAGGAGGAGGAAAAACCTCTTTCCGATACTGCGTTTACCCCTCCCAATCCGGAGCAGAACAAGATGGAGACCCAATATCAGCCGCCAAAGAGGCAGAAGAGATTGATCCCGTATATAATTGGTGGTGTGGTGGCCGTGGGAATTTTTGTTTTTATCATTCTGCAATGCGGTGATACGACCTTCGAGGATGTTCAGGAACACAACAATGCTGCAGAGAATACGGAAATGAGCGATAATGTGGACTGGGAGGAAGCAGTGACCGCCAATACGGTAGATGCGTATATCAAATATATCAGGAATTATGGAAAGGACGAAACTTACGGTGCCGCCATGGATTCTATTGGAGAACGGCTGCCCATGGAAGGCTTGGTGAAATATTGGGATGCCAATGGAGTTCGATATTTTACCAAAATTTTGTACACTGATGTCGATGGCAATTTGGCCTTTGGGCAGGACAATAATGAAATGCCACGGGCCAATGACTTAGTGTCTGCGGTAAATCCCCAGGAAATCTACAGTACCCAAGACAGACAGCTTCTTCATGGGGAAAGCATCATCAACGGCCAAAGGGCAATGGTATATGAGGTGACCAATTATGCCGATGGTTCGGTGTGGGTCACGATATGGTATGCTGAAAATTGATGAGGTGGTAAAAGGAGGAAGTTTCCCATTCTTCTATTTCTTCTATTTTACATAATATAAATTATGAAACAAATAATTTCATAATTTGTCGTTATATAAAATTGCCACAAGTTATAACTAAATCTTATAAAATACTTAGTGTTTACTCTAATTTCAGATTCTGCTCATAATCCATTCGCTGACTCAATACACGAACAATGAATATACCATTTGCAGATTTGAAATAAAATATGGTGTGTGACTTAAAAGAAAACCGTATCAAATCTGAGATATAATCGGAGGCATCTCTACCTAAATTTACATTTTTCTTAAAAGCCCAAAAGTTTTGTGCATCTAGTGAAAATACTTCTGAGCTGGAATAAGTCCAAATTTACTAATACCGAATTCATACATAACCTCTAAATCAAACTCAGCTTTACTCGAAAGTTTATAAACGCCCATCTTTTTTCATACGAGCTTCGACATCTTTCATTATATCTGAAAGTGTTTTGTTACTCACCCCACTTTCTAAACCTTCAACAAGTTTGGATTTTAACGAAAGAAATTCAACGCTTTTAGCTTGATCTTGCCTTACAAGATTTCGTAAGTATTCACTATCATTTGTAAATTCTCCAGCTTCAATTTGAGCTTTAATCCAATCATCCTGTTGTTGTGTAAATGTAATTGTTTTACGAATTGTTGCCATTGAATAAATTTTTAGATCATCATACTATTGGTGCAATATGGTGATAAGAATTGAATTATGAAATTTTATACCATTCCACACACTTTTCCCGCCACTCCTCTGCCAAACGCGAAAAAGAGTGTTTACTCGCCTCTTTCCTAGGTAATTCCTCCCGAAACCCCTTCTGATATGACGTATTCTGTTTACAGCTCTTAAGGCCCTGAAATGAATCCCTTTTTAGAATAAAAACCGAAAAGAGCATTGCCGGCATAAATGGGATGCTTATGGCAAAAAAATGTTTTCTTGTAAAAGCGATCTTGCCTTGGTGCTCCCGCAGGCATTCACGGATAATCGACCACCGAGTTTTTATAAAATAAACATCTGGCCAAAGCAGATCTTCGGGAAATGTTTTTAATCATTATCAACTCTGGAAGGGCGACTTTTTAACTTCCTCGGGAACATCGGAGGAAAGGCTTCCAAAAAAGGCAATGATATCTTGCACTTCCTCGTCGGTGAGGTCAACGTTTCTCTGAAGTTTTCCCATAATTTTTACCACCTCATCCAGATCATTTACAGAGCCGTCGTGGAAATACGGTGCGGTATGGACCACATTGCGCAATCCGGGAACCTTGAAAAAATATTTTTCCGCTTCCCTTTCACTGATTTCGTACAGGCCGAGATCCACATCTTCTGAATTGGTAAACTTCCAGTAGTCGTGAAACAGTCCGAATTTTTGAAGCATCTGTCCGCCCAGGGCTGGCCCACTATGGCAGGTGATACATCCGGAATTGATAAAAACGGTCAATCCCTTTTTTTCCTGTGAATTTAAAGCCGATTGGTCTCCTTCCAAATATTTGTCAAATCTGGAGTCCGGTATCAACGTTCGTTCAAAAGCACCGATGGCATTGGTAAGGTTTTCAAAGGTAATAGGATTATCTCCGCCATAGGCTTTTTCAAAAAGATCTTGGTACAGCTCCACTGCCTTAAGTCTGTTTACCAATTGCTGCTCGTCTTTAATATTGTGCTCCAGTGGATTCAAAATTGGCCCTCCCGCCTGCTCTTCCACATCGGCGGCCCTTCCGTCCCAAAACTGCATTTTGTGAAGCGAGGCGTGCAATACGGTGGGAGAATTTCGTCCTCCAATAGTCCCTGGAGCATCCCCCGGGGAAAAGCGCTCATTGTCCACGCCGTAGGTGTTTAGGTTATGACAGGAATTACAACTGATGTTTCCTTCCCCGGACAATCGGGTGTCGAAAAACAAATGTTTTCCCAAAACCACTTTATCCGGATCGGGTTCTGCCAGCTCCAATGAAGAAATGGGCTGAAAAAAGGTAGTGGCCGTGGCATAGATATCGTCATAACCCTCTTCTGTGTCTTTTTTCTTCTCGTTTTTACAGGCAAAAAACACCGGGAGCATAAAAATAATGAGGTACTTTTTCATAATTCGATCTTTTAATTTCTGCTGAAGATAGTGCAGAGAAAAGACAAAAGAAATGACCCTCGTCAGGGATACTGTTTCTTGAAAAGAGGGATATCAGGAATAATAACTTAGGAATAATACCTATTGTAAAACCAGAATAAAATTTTTGTCTTTGGGAGTGATGTTTTCTTGACTCAGATAGAAGACGACCCTGTTCTACAGCTTTCGAAGTTTGCTGGCCAGGAATTCATCGCTGCTCTCCGTTTGCACTTCTATCCAGATGGGCAGATGGTCGCTCATTTGGTTGCGTTTCCAATATTTGTTAAAATAAGCCCTGAATTTGGTATCGGTGGTTAAGGTTGAAGGGTTTTCCTTATGCGAAAGCATGAGGTTGTGATAGTTTGCTATTTCCTCGGGAGTATCGATATAGACATGATGGAACAAATTGAACACCCCTCCCCTTTCATTACCTTCGTTGTCGCGGCTTATTTTAAAGTAGTAATCCACATTCAAAAACATACGGTCGTAGATTTGGTCAGCTCCCAGATTGGTAAACTTGCCCGCAAGGCCATCGCTCTCCACAAATCCGGTATCGGTGATCATTTTTACAATGTCGTCATCATCTGCATATAGATTTGTATCGCCTACGATAATCATGTTCCTGTCCTCAAAGGCGGCAGCAGTGCGCTTTCTTTTTAAGATATCCATCAACAGCCGTACCTCTTCTTTCCGAATGGCTTTGTTCACGGGCCCATGGCCGGGATGCAGATGTACGCTGACAATGGAAAAATTTCTCCATCCACTTTCAAAACCGGTAAAGATGGGCGTTCGTTTTAACTGACTGATAATTGGGTTTTCCTGAATCGATTCTGGGGCGATTACAATTTCCCCGGACAATCCCGATTGTGAAATGCGTCTGGAATCGTATATAAAACCAAAGCGTTCATCGTTTCCCGAATTGCCTTCGGTAACATCGCTAAAAGTGTGTTTCCAATGGCTACCCAAAAGCTTGAGTACCTTTTTGAAGTCATCCAGATCCCTATTGATTTCCTGTAAGGCTACTATATCGAAGGCGTTTATTATTTCGGCAATATAATAAAGAGATTCTGCGGTTCTGTTCCTTAGCGTACCAAAGTTCTTTATGTTCCACGAACACAGTAAAAGGTTGGTATCTACGGTCTTTCGCGGAATTTGTTCCACAAGACCCTTGCGCAAACGCAGCAGGTTAAACAGGGTACGTCTCTTTTCCGCATTATCCATCATGCGCCTATAGTTGTCATCTTTCTCGAGCATTATCAAGGAATATTTGTCATTGACAAGTTCGCTGTCTGGCCGTAGATCGTTGTACCACATATAATTGTTGTTAGTTGGTTATACCGTTAGTTGCCTCAAAGTTCTATCAAGTACCAAAAACGGAAGTCGATAAGCCTTAGATGGTTACGTAAATATAGGGAAATATGGGGCAATTACAGAAACGCAATAATCGACCGATGAAACCTCTTGGAATTTTTATCTCATTTTCCGTTTCTTCAACCAATTTGAAAAAACGGGCTGTATGGTATGTATTTCTTCCTGATTTCTTTTTTATGAAAAATTCAGAGTTGGCGAAGTTCAATTCTTCTTTTAGAAAATTAATAAGGGATGGGGTTAATCCAATTCTGCTCAGTCTTATATTATTACTTAAGGAAATGGTCAACGAGCGGGACGTTCGCGCTAGCCCTTGAAAGAAAAAAATCTAACATCCGAATTGTTATACGTCTCAAGCCTGCCTGCCGGCAGCCAACTCTTATCGTCCTAAGTAATTTTTACCTTTAAAAATTAACCAACGCATACCCAATACTCCCCACCGCATCCCTCATAATCTCGAAATCCAGGGTTTCCAGGGTGTCCCTATGGGTGTGATAATGTGGATTGCCATGGCCGCCAGTGCCGATGACCATTACGGCGGGGATATTCAGTGGCCAATAATTTCGGTGATCTGAGGGGCCATTATTGGGGTAATCATCGGCAAAAGATAAACGACGGGAATCTATGCTGCCATTCGCCTTCAACAATTGGGAGACCTTCTTGTTAAAGCCATCGTGACTTTTAAGACCCGAAACTATCAATTGGTTTTTATAGAAGGAACCATCTTTGGAGGCCTGCCTTTCTTCGCCATAGTACCCAATCATTTCAAGAGCGATCATCCCTATATAATCCTTCTCATTATTTGCAATGGAATTGGCGTGGATATAGCTCCCCATTTTTTTCGTTTTAAAAAATGGTGGTTCTTCCAAACTATAAAATACGAAATCGATTCCGTAATCCAACTCCAAGGCGTTTTCGGTCAGCATGCGCGCGATTTCCAACAAGCCGGCGACGCTACTGGCGTTATCGTCTGCACCAACTGTTTCTTTATATACGTCGTAATGCGCGCCAATTATAAAACGTTTTGTTTTTTGAAGTTGATATTGGGCAATAACGTTTTCGTATGTATTCCCTTTTGCTTCCCATTGTTGCCTGGCTGTCTGTAAACCAGTTTCCTTTAATTCCGTCTCAATATAGGTTGCTGCTTTTTGAAGGCTTTCGATGTTTTTATAATTCCGATAAGGGTATATGGAGGTCAGGAAGGCCACGTGCTTATATAAGTTTTCTGTTTTGGCTTGCATTCTTTTTTAACGTTAAAATACCAAATTCTAATTCAGATACCTCTTTTTAGTATAAAACACATCCATGCCATTTATAGATGTATGTGATTATTTATTGAATGTTTTGAGACATTAATTTTTCCTTTTTTCTTTGCGGCTCAGCATTGAGTTTTTACCCCAAGAACGCAGAGCCCAAAAATTTAAACTTACTAGCAAAAGTCTTGACTCCTGATTCTCTTTAGTCATGTTTCAATCTCTAGACGCAAACTACGCTCTATTCCCTAACAACTACCCACTCTTCCGCAGCACCTCCAACGGCGAACTCCTCAAAACCTCCCGAATATTGCTCAGGCCAATCCCCAAAACCAACAGGGAAATTCCAGGGAGAAAAATCAGAAATGGCATTGGCGAAGGAACAAAGGGTTCTTCAAAGACAAAAAGGGCGAGGAGCAAGCTTCCCAACAATGCCAAAAGAATGCCCAAAAGGCTGCCCAATATTCCGAGGAAAAGATATTCCATGGCGGTGATGGTGAGGATGCGCCTGTTTTTTGCCCCCAAGGTACGCAGGAGAACACTTTCCTTTATCCGTTGATATTTACTGGTACGCACCGAGCCGATCAGCACAATGATTCCAGTAAGGATACTGAAGAAGGCCATAAAATTGACTACCCATGATACCTTGTTCAGAATGTCCTCCACTACGGTGAACATCTGCCGTAAATCGATGACGGAAACGTTGGGAAATTTTCCCACCAAATCGCGCTGTAACCGTGCCGAACTGGCTTCCGTAGGCGCATAAGTGGTTAAAACATGAAATTGGGGTGCATTTTCAAGCACTCCTTGCGGAAAGACAATGCTGAAATTGGGCTGTAGGCTTGCCCAATCCACCTTTCGGATACTTTTAATCACGGTGGGCATGAGCACGCCCTGAACGTTGAACACAATACCGTCGCCAAGTTGCAATTGCGCGTCTTCGGCCAAATTGTCTGAAATGGAGATGGAGACGGTATCTGTCTTTTTCTGCACGGGAACCCACTCCCCTGCTACAATTTCTTCGGAATCAATAAGATCGTGGCGATAGGTGGTGCGAAATTCATGGTTAAGGATCCAGCTCTTTACTTTGGTGGTACTATCGGCCCGCATCTTGCTGACCAATTCATCCTTTATGCTGTGCATCCGCATGGTGACCAGCGGAATATTGTCCAAAACAGGCAAATCATTGGCCTTAATGGTTTCCTCCACCTCCCCCACCTGACTCGGTTGCACGTCCAAGGTTATTAGGTTAGCCCTATCTGAGGATTTTTCTATGGATGCCTTATCCAATAAGATATCCTTTGTGAAATACAGGGTGCTGATCAAGAAGGTACCCAAGCCGATGGCCACCAATAGCACCAAGGTTTGATTGTTTGGCCGAAATAAATTTAGCAGACTTTGCCGGGTGGAGAATCCTGCGTTTCTGGGAAAATATGATTTTACCAATTTCATCGTGCCCATGGCAATGCTCGCCAGCACGCCAAAAGTTATGAGAACCCCGAGGATAAAGGCCAAGGCAAACAGAAGATCCCCGAGCAGCCAATAGGAAAAGATGTAGAGGAACAGGACAATCACCCCAACGGCAACTATCCCCGCTGTTCTCGATTGTTTTGGGGTGCCACTGCCCACCCGCAGTACCTCAAGGGGCGAAATGTACCACGTGCGCAACAAGGGCAGTAGGGCAAATAGCACAGACATAACCAGTCCCAGCAGAATCCCCGTGATTACCGGCTGCAACCTAATTGCAATGGCCAACTCGAAGGGCAGAAATTCCTGGAGTACAATGGGAAAAAGCTCCTGCAGCCCCACTCCTATCGCGGTTCCAACAACTCCGCCAAGCATCCCTATTCCCGCAATCTGAATAAGGAAAATCAAAAAGCTCTGTTTTCTGGAGGCGCCGAGACATTTTAAAACGGCAATGGCCTTTATTTTTTCCTTGATGTAGATATTTACCGAACTGGCAATCCCGATACAGCCCAGAAGGAGGGCGATAAAAGCGGTGAGGTTTAAAAAGGAGCCCACGTTTTCATATTGACGGCCCAAACGGCTACTGGCGTCGGTGTGCGTTCTTATATTTGCATTTTCCGCTTCCAGCGCTGGTTCTACCTCTTTCTTGATTGAGGCCAGATTTGTAGTGGGTTGGCGGTAGAAAAATCGGTATTGTTTTCGGCTGCCAAACTGGAGCAATTTGGTCGCTTCCACAGCTTGGAATGGAATGATCACCAGCGGTGCCACCGAAGTTGCCACCGCTGTATTGCCGGGAATGTCGTTTAATATTCCCGAAATGGGAAAGGTTTTTTCGCCTATTCTTATGGAATCACCGGGGCGTAGATTGTACTGCAACATCAAAGTGGCATCAACCAGAGCCCCACCTGAAGCTTGATAGGAAGTAGCGGCTGTAACTGGCTGTGTTTCAAGAGTGCCATAAAAAGGGAAATCGCCTTTCAACCCGCGTACCCGGACCAATTTGGCGCCGTCGTTTTTGGGAAAGGCGGCCATCGACACGAAATTTACTTCGGAGGCATCGGGTTTAAGGGAATCGATAATAGCTTGTGCGCGCTCCTTGGGAAGTTGATTGCTTTCAATGGTATAATCGGCTCCCATCAGCGATTTTGATTGCCGCTGAATGTTCTCGGTAAGGTTCTGGCTAAACAATTGTATGGAAACCACGGCAGCAATGCCCAGGACAATAGAGGCCATAAACAGGAGCAGTCGCGCCCTGCTCGCCTTGGCATCGCGCCAGGCCATTTTAAAGAGCCAGGCAAAATTGGCATTCGATGGTATTGGGGATGGATTCAAATTTTTACGGTTGTTTCATTGGTTAGGATTTTTCCTCCTTTCAGTCTTAGAATCTGCTGTGTCCTCGCCGCCAAATCCAGATCGTGGGTGATGATGAGCAGCGTAGTTCCAGACTCCTTGTTCAGGTTAAAAAGCAATTGTATTACCTTTTCCCCCGTTTCCTCGTCGAGATTCCCCGTAGGTTCGTCGGCAAATAAAATGGAGGGATTATTTGCAAAAGCCCGGGCCACGGCCACCCGTTGCTGTTCGCCTCCCGATAATTGTGATGGGTAATGGTGAATGCGATCTTCCAATCCCACTTTTTTCAACAACTCCGCCGCTCTGTCAGCGGCGTTTTTGGCTCCCTGTAGCTCCAAGGGTACGCTTACGTTCTCCAGGGCGGTCAAAGTGGGCAGGAGTTGGAAATCCTGAAAGATAAACCCCACTTCCTCATTCCTAAGCTGGGCGCGTTCGTCCTCGCTGAGTGTGCTAAGGTCGTGTCCGCACAATTCTACCGTGCCGGCATTGGGAGTGTCCAAACCTGCGGCCAATCCCAATAAGGTGGTTTTTCCACTGCCGGAGGGGCCGACGATGGCGAAGGTCTGCCCTTTTTCAACGTGAAAGGACACGTCGTGAAGGACTGTTAATTCCTTGGATCCGCTTTTATAAGTTCGCTCCAGGCCATTAATCTTTAATATCTTTGTCATTTAAATTTTATGATGTTTTGTAAAAGGTATCACACGGAGTACGGGTTTCACGCAGAGGGCGCGGAGTTAAGCGCTGAGAAACCAATAATCCTCTGCGTTTCTCTGCGCTTTTTTTCTCTGCGCACTCCGCGTGAAATAACGTTCAAATCCAATCTGATTAATTACAAATTACTATAATAATCCAACCCCTATATGCCAAACCTCAAAACTACGCAAAGCCTTTTTTATAGTACAGTTTCCAAGCCTGTAAACCTCATAAAGTTTTGTTATTTCCTATTGGTTTTTATTTTGATTTCCTGCGGAAATGATTCAAAATCAAAAACCACAGTCGAGGGAAGTGAAAATGCCGTTACCGAAACTGAAGCTTCGGAAAAAACTTCCACCAAAACCATATTGTTTTTTGGCGATAGTATCACCGCCGGGTACGGTTTGGACGATACGGAAGATGCCTTTCCGGGGATTATCCAGGATAAAATCGATTCCCTTGGTCTGAATTATACCATCATCAATTCCGGAGTGAGTGGGGAAACCACCGCGGGAGGAAGAAGCAGGATCGATTGGATCCTAAACCAGGACATCGACATCTTCGTTTTGGAACTGGGTGCCAACGACGGGCTACGCGGAGTGCCCATCGCTGAGACCAAGGCCAATCTACAAGCGATTATCGATGCGGTTAAAACGAAAACTCCCGGGACAAAAATCATTTTGGCTGGGATGCAACTACCTCCGAATATGGGACAGGAATACGCTTCGCAGTTTAAGGCTGTTTTTCCCGAATTGGCGGCGGAAAACAACATTGAACTAATTCCCTTTATCTTAAAAGACGTGGGGGGAGTTGCCAATTTGAACCAAAAGGACGGAATCCATCCCACGGCCAAAGGGCATAGGGTTGTGGCAGAGAATGTCTGGGAAATACTTTCAAAGGAGCTTGGAGAGTAGACCTACTGCGCTGCTGAAGTTTGGACCGGTTCCGAGTTAGAGATTAATGGTTCTAATTTTGTGCTTTGGATACAATAGGACGGATTGAGATTGGGCACAGAAGTGATATTCCTCCTTTTTTTGACAACTTAAAAATTCCTTATACAAGATTTAAACTCATCAAATAAACCGCCAGAGCTGTCAGGGCCGTATAAACCAATCCGCCAAAAATAACGTATCCCAGCCTTTTATGGATTTTGGAAAATTTCCCCGGCAGGCTCTTACCAAATCTTAGGTTGGAGAGAATTATGAGAACGGTCCACAGCAAATAGGTGAGAACCGCAACTATTATGTGTGAGACCAATGTTATGGTAAAAAATCGCGTTTCATAGTATTCGCTACGAGAAGCTAAGCTCCCCGAGCCACCTGAATAACGGATCAACATCTCTAAAGCCAAAACGCCAAGAACGCAGACAAAAAAAATGATATTCTGAACTTTCCGGTGGGTTTCAAACTTTTTTTTCTGCGCTTGTTTTACGGCGTAAAACACTCCGAAAGGCGAGAAAATCGTCAAGACCAGAACCGCGGTCATTATAATGTGGGTGGCATCCATAGCTTCTATTTATGAAATTGGGCTTGGCAAAACTAATAACTTAATTGAAGAAAATAAGAATGAATTTTTTCTCCTTCAGATAAATCGGATCACTGACATCATCCCTTGTCCACTCAAATTCTTTTACTATTCAACTTCCTCAGGAAGAAGAGTTTGTTTTCCTCTAATGAGTTTTTTCCTAATGGAAAAAAGTATCGATGTATGCTGTGTATCCTGTGAAAAACCCCTTCAAAATAAAAAATCACACCCCATTGGGTTATGATATGGAATAAAAAAAGGCCACCCAACAAGTTGTGGGCAGCCCTTTTTATCGGTTATCGAGTGCAATTACATCACCCTTACCTTTATGGCGCTAAGACCTTTTTCTCCTTGTTCCACATCAAATTGTACCCGATCATCTTCGCGGATATTGTCAATAAGATTGGTGGAGTGGACAAAAACATCCTGGTCTGAATCGTTCATTTTTATAAAACCGAAACCCTTGGCTTCGTTAAAAAATTTTACTGTACCTTCTTTCATTACTTCTACTCTTTTATTGTTTATTAATTTATTTATAAATGCTTTTAACATGATTTATTCTGTATTTGTTATTCTTCTTGTTGTTGTTTAAAATTGTTTAATTCCCTAAATGCAGGAATTGTACTGGGTTGTATCGGCGGATAGGGAGCGGTAATAATCACAGGGAAGGCTGTAACATGATACACTCTTTCCCACAATACGCATTAAATTGTAACCGAAAGGATGGAAAAAAGCGAAGGATTGATTAAAATTCGGGAGAGATTAAAAAAAGACAAGCTTACCAATTGGTTTCTGGGGTAAATGTAGATGAAACAATTCGATTCCTTCCAATTAATATGTTAAAGAATAAAATAATCCTTATTTACGCCTAAAACAATTCTCTTAAATATTTCATATTAGACCGGGCGGTGTCAATGGCATCAGCGGTTTGGCCGTTTAGCATGAGTTTTCCCAAGCTTTTGGCAAAGCCTTTTATTTGATCGAATTCCACTTTTGGCGGCATGGCCAGGGCATCGGGATCTGTGAATATGTTTATAAGTGCAGGTCCATCGTGTTGAAAAGCTTCTTGCAAGGTGGCCTTCACTCCCTGACATTCCTTGACGCTCCAGGCCTTAATGCCCATAGCTTCCGCAACCTTGGCGAAATCGGGATTTTTCATGTCGGTTTGCCAATCGGGATAACCGGCAACCAACATTTCCAGTTTGACCATCCCGAGGGCGCGGTTGTTAAAAATGATGATTTTAACCGGAATCTCATATTGGCTTATAGTCATGAGATCGCCCAATAACATACTGATGCCTCCATCGCCACAAAGGGCGATAATCTGCCTATCCGGTCTGGAGAGTCCGGCACCAATGGCCATGGGCATGGCATTTGCCATGGAGCCATGGTTAAAGGAACCCGTGAGATATCGGTTGCGTTTTCCCTTGATATATCGGGCGGCCCACACGGCAGACATGCCGGTATCGACGGTGAAGATGGCATCGTCTTCTGCAACCTCATCGATAATTGACGCGACAAATTCGGGATGGATATTTTTGTCTTCAGATTTTGCGCGAACATAGGCGGTATAGTTTTTTTCCTGCTCTTCGTGTATTTTTCGCATGTCGTTTAAAAATCCATCGTCGGTTTTACTCTCGAGCATGGGGAGCAAGGCCTCCAAGGTGGGTCCAATTTTGCCCGCGTAGCCATAATCTACCTTGGCCCGTCTGCCTATACGCTCTGGTTTGTCGTCAATTTGTACAATCGTGTTTTCCTCGGGCAGAAAGTCGGTATAAGGGAAATCGGTTCCCAACAAAATAACCAGCTCTGCTTCCTGCATGGTTTTAAACCCAGATTTGCTTCCCAGCAAACCGTTTAATCCTATGGCAAAGGGATTGCTGCTTTTGTCAAAAAAGATTTTTCCCCTGAAACTAAAGCCCATGGGTGCCTTTAACTTTTCTGAAAGTTGCATTACCTCCTCCTGGGCCTCTTTGCAGCCATACCCGCAAAAGAGCATCACTTTATCCTTGGAGTTGATGACCGTTGCCAATTGTTCCATTTCATTTTTCCCGGGGATAAGAATGGAGTTTGTGTAGAAGTTTCTATCGGCAGTGGCTATATGCTCTACGCTTGCTTCCGACACATCGCCCGGCAAGCCCACTACAGACACTCCCCTATCCTGGATGGCATGCTGGATGGCAGATTGAAAGGCATTGGCCGCCTGTTGGGGTGTATTGGCCATCACGCAATATTTGCTGCAGTCGTCAAAAAGTTTGACAATATTGGTCTCCTGAAAATTATCCAGGCCCAATTTGTCAGAATTGATGGTAGTGGCAATGGCAATTACCGGGTTTCCTGCCTGGTTGGCATCGTAAAGACCGTTAACAAGGTGAACGTGGCCGGGTCCGCTGCTACCCATGCAACAACCTATCCCATCCAGTTCGGCATCCATGGAAGCGGCATAGGCCCCTGCTTCTTCATGGCGAACGTGGATCCACTTTATCCTGCCATCGCGTCTTACCGCATCATTGATGGGATTTAAACTGTCTCCGGTTACGGCGTATAATCTTTTAACCCCGGCATTTACCAAGTTTTCTACTAATAAATCTGCAATTTTCTTTGCCATCTTTTCCGTTTTTTGTTAAAGATAACCATCACTATACAGTAATATATTAAGAGGACGTTAATTCTTGCCGTTGACGGAGAGATTTGGTAATAATCTGCGACGGAATTTTTAATTTCCGTGGGAAGTGTGGAAAGATTTGTAGGCCAGCTCTATGGTTTCCATCAATATTTTGCTGTCTTGGGCATGCAGATCATCTATGCCCCACGCCACCGGCCGTGCATTCTTAATATTCCAACTGCTGATGGGTTGTTGTTGTGCGTTAAGAAGAGATACCGTGAAGTCAATGGAGTTTGTTTCTGGATTGTTTATTCCCTCCAAACACCATTTTGCAAGTAGGGAGTTGGGTTGATAAGCGCGTCTTAACACAAGGTTGTCGTATTTTACCTGGCCTTTCCCATTTTCTACATTTTCACATAATCTTGTCTTCAGACCTTGCACCGATTGAAAATTTGACTCATTTTCAAATTCCATTCCATGAAAACTCACTTTAAAATGTATGTTGAGATGGGGATAAGGGGTTCGCGGCATGATGATTTTTTTAGTTGTCAACCGAAATACCTTCGTGGGCAAGTTCCAGTTGCTCAATAAATATCTCGCTTTTTAGTGAATTGAGTTCTCCAAATTTCAATGAAATAGGCCACGCATTTTTTATTTTCCAGGAAACAACGGGTTGGTGATCTTCACTTAACAAGCTGATGGTAATGTCTCGCCGCTCTACTTGCGACAAGGCAACAGAATTGATCCACTGAAAAAACTCTATATCTCCTTTGTAAGCCCCGCGCTTTAAAACGATATTGGCATACCGCACCATACCGGGAAACTTTGCAGTAGCGTATTCCGGAGACGTGCCCTCCCTATATTCTAGAAGATCGTGTTCAATGGAAAGCCCCGAAACGGCGGAAAATCCTATTCTGGAGCCTCCCCACTGCACGATAAAATGAAAGTTGACTAAGGGAGAATGCGACATAATTTCTGATTTTTTCATGGCGAAGGGTCTGTTGATAAATGTAGCGAAAAAATATGAATGAGTGACGGTATAAAATTCGAAAAGCCTTGATTCGCAATCGGCTGTGCTAAAAGTGTTCGTGATTTTCACCTTTCAGAAACACAAAGAGCAGTGTTATTACAAGAAAAATTTAACATCCTCTTTCCTCTAAAAAAACCTTGTATCCCTACCTTTATATATCCCAATTAAACATAAATGCCCAAAAAGCTGAATCAACTGGAAGCCACTGCCATTTGTGGGAATGACATAAGTTCCTCCTGTTTATATGTTTCGGCCCTGGCTATTTTTTATGCGGGACAATATGCGTGGATATCGCTGTTGATGGTAGCAGGGGTGCTTTTTTTGTTCAGAAGGATTTACGGAGAAGTTGTGGGCGCCCTTCCCTTGAACGGCGGCGCATACAATGCGCTTTTGAACACCACGAAAAAATCTACGGCCTCCATTGCCGCCGCTTTAACCGTACTTTCCTATATGGCCACCGTGGTTCTCTCTGGAAGTGAAGCGGTAAAATATGCCCACAGTGTTTGGGAGGCCATTCCTATTTTTCCCGTTACCATTGGCTTATTATTGCTCTTTATGGGGCTGGTGATAATGGGGATTGGCGAATCGTCCAAGGTAGCCGTATTTATATTTCTTTTCCACCTGTTTTCGCTGACCTTGCTTTGCGGCTTTTGTCTCTATTTTTTCTTTAGCAACGGGTTTGAAACCTTGGTGGCAAATTTTAAAATGCCGGTGGGCGGCAGTATCACCACGGCACTCTTTTTCGGTTTTTCAGCGGCCATGCTGGGAATCAGCGGCTTTGAGAGCTCTGCAAATTACGTGGAGGAACAAAAACCGGGTGTTTTTCCCAAAACCTTGCGCAATATGTGGATAGTGGTAAGTGTATTCAACCCACTTATTGCCTTTCTCGCTTTGGCCCTTCTTCCGCAGGAAATGGTCAACAACAATCAAGATGCATTGTTGTCTTTTTTAGGTGAAACTTCCGGAGGGCGATGGCTTTCCATGTTGGTGGGAATAGACGCTGCCTTGGTGCTGAGCGGGGCGGTGCTCACTTCGTATGTAGGGGTGGGCGGACTGATGGAGCGGATGGCCCTGGACAGGATTCTTCCCAGTTTTCTCTTAAAGCGCAACAAGAAGAAGAGCCCTTATTTTATCTTTATTCTTTTCTTTGGCCTTTGCACTTCTATCCTTCCGGTTACCCACGGGAATTTGCCCGCATTGGCCGGGGTCTATACTATCGCCTTTCTGTCTGTAATGGTACTTTTTGGCATTGGCAATCTTTTGCTGAAAATAAATCGCAAGCATTTGCCCAGGCCGGAACGGGCTTCTTATCTTGCTGTCTTTACCGCTATTATTGCCGTAATTGCCGCCTTGTTGGGAAACATTTTCCTGAACCCCGAATTTTTGGTTACCTTTTTTGAATATTTGGTCCCTACTCTCTTTGTGGTCTTTTTTATGTTATACCACAAACGCATTCTCAAGGCATCCTTGTTGTTTATTGAATATATCTCGCCGGAGAACAGTGGGTTTTTTAAATCCTGGAACCGCATTACCAAACAGAAACTGGACTCCCTTACCAGCCGAAGCTTTGTATTTTTCACCAATAACGACAATGTGGAGACGTTAAACAGGGTCATGCTCTACATCAAGAAAAACGAGCCGACCAAAAACCTGAAGATAGTAGCGGTGGTAAAGGATGGTAAGCACGTGGCCAAAAACCTGAAATCTGATATTGAGGTATTAAACCGCGCTTATCCCGATATCAATGTTCAGTTTATAGAGGAGGAAGGCAAATTTGGTCCGGAAAAGATACAGGAACTCTCCCATCGGTGGGGCATCCCCATCAACTTTATGTTTATTGGAGCCCCAGGGGAAAACTTCCCTTACAAGATCCAACAGTTGGGAGAGGTGCGGGTGATTATATAGATTTAGAGCGATTTATTAACCGAAGCGACCGCGGTTCCAGGTGCAAAATAGCGCTAGCTCGTGTAGCTTTTATATCTTGTTTCTTTAACCGGACAGTGCGGATGTCATTTAAACTATCGGTAATTTTTAACCATGCCTTTTAACACAAATCTTGCGGCCCGCGTGAGGAAATATTTAAGTTCGTTTCCGCAGCTTGATATTGAGGAGAAGAAAATGTTTGGAGGACTTGCCTTTTTAGTCAACGGAAAGATGTGTGCCAATGTGAGCGGTGAGAATTTGATGTGTCGCTTTGATCCTTGCCTTACGCCAAAATTAGCTGAAAAGCCTGGATTTATGCCTGTGGTGATGAGGGGAAAGGAACTTAAGGGATATTGTTATGTAGACCCAATGGAGCTAGAAGATGAGAGAGATTTCCGATTTTGGATGGAACTATGTCTTAGTTTTAATCAGCAGGCGAAATCGGCCAAAAAGGGAAGGAAGAAGGAATAATATTGGTTTCCATCTCAGGGGTTCAAGGTATCTACGTGGTAGATATAGGTTACGAGCGCCTGCAGCATTTCTGGTGTCAGTTCTTTTAAAAATCCATCGATGTTTTCTTTCATTGTAGCCTCTTCTTCGGGAGTTGCGGGGACGATAGGTGGGGCATCACCGGTTAAAAACGCGAGCATATCGCCATCTTTTCTCTTATAAACGGCGACTATTTCCTTAACCGATGGTCCCTTTTTAAATTGGTTTACACTGTGGCATGTAATGCACTTTTTTTCCGAAAACAATCTATTTCCCAGAAAAATCTGTGAATCGCGGCTCAATTCCCCTCTTTGGGGAAGGTCTATTCCAGTTTGATTGATTTTTTTTTCTGTTTTACAGCCAATGATCACAATCAGAGCGGTTAGGAGGAAAAGGGATCGCATACACAAGGACTTTGGTTAGTAGAAATCAACGGGAATAACTGCCTGTTGCAGACAACAATATAGTACATGTCTGTGAATTTTAACCGGTTTCGATCGAAAAAAATACGAGCCCATCCGAGATACTTCCGAAGAATGGTCATTTTCTTTTCTTTACCAGCTTCAATAAATTGTTGGCCAGCCCCCTGCCATTTCCCAGAACTTTTACTGCCAGATTTCCCGCATTGGGAATGTTTTCCATGGCCAATTCCAAATTGTGGAAGGCCCGGTTGATATTCTCCTCGTTCAACTTGTCTACAGTCAATTCTTCCACGACAATGGTGTGGGGTTCCAAACAGGGAATGCCCTGGGAAAATAATTGATACTTATATCCTATTTTAACCGACTTCCTGTTTTTAAAAAAATTGCTGCTGTCCAGTTCTTCGGTCCATGGGAGCACTTGGATGGAAAGATCTTTTTTTTCCTGTGCTTGGATATAGCCCTCCTCGTGCGCCCGTCGCAATTCGGCATTTTTGTTTTCCCATAGGTGCTCCAGTTTGGCGGTAAAGTGCCGGTGTTCCTCCTGCATCCTGTGGTGAACCTCGTAAAGGGAGCGTTGGTATTTTCGGGAAAGAAATACAAAAATTCCCATCCCAACAAGTAACCATCCCAGCGAAGTGACCAAAACTATGAGCAATATATCGCCATTCATGATTTTAAAGCTTAGCCATATCTATAGACTGGATGAGTCTCGCCCCGCCTACAGGATTTATTAGCTCCCAAGATAGCGGTTTTAAGGCAAATCGGGTATTCCTCACCAAATTAAATTGGGAAGGGCCTTATTCTTTTTTAGTTATCCTTATGGCACAAGAACCATCTTTCCGCGGGTATGCCCCTGCTTGCTCAATTTATGGGCCTCGGCAGCCTCGGAAAGGGGAAATATCCTTTCAATATGCGTTCTGATTTTTCCTTTCTCCACAAGTTCGGTGATTTTGCCTAGCTGGTCCGGATTGGGTTGTGACGCAATGTGCCGCGCCTCTACCCCATGTTCCTTTGCCAATTCCTGGGAGGGTTTTTCTACAATAGTCACCAAAAAACCTCCTTTTTTCAATGCCTTGTAGGAACGTGCCAGGGTGTCGCCGCCCACCGTATCAAAGACCACATCGGCATCGCTTACAACATCCTCAAAATTTTTGCTGGTGTAGTCTATAAATTCATCTGCGCCCAGTTTCTGTACAAATTCCCTGTTTCTGGCCGATGCCGTGCCAATAACATGGGCTCCCTTGGCCTTTGCCAATTGCACCGCCATGGAGCCTACCCCTCCGGATGCGGCGTGGATAAGTATTTTGTCTCCCTTTTGCAGATTGGCCGCATCAAAAATTGCCTGCCAGGCCGTGAGTGCTCCCATGGGGATGGAAGCAGCTTGGATGAAATCGAGATTATGGGGCTTTCTGCTTAACTCATTCTCCTTTACTATCACATATTCGGCATAACAACCCAACAGAATTTTTCCGTATACGGCATCCTTGGGCTTAAACTTCTTGATATCTTCTCCGGTGTCTTCAACAACTCCGGCAAAATCTGCCCCAAGTATCAACGGAAGTTCCATGGAATATTTGCCATCGCGTATCTTCCAGTCCACCGGATTCACGCTTGCGGCATGGATTTTTACCAAAATTTCGTCTGTCTGTGGCTTCGGCTTATCCACATCGGTATAACGCAGAACACTTTCATCGCCATATTCCCTAATCTGTATTGCTTTCATTCCTCTTAATTTTTTGGTTAATATCGGTTCGGCTCCTCTCCTTTTGGAAGGGATAGCCACTTCAATCTATCCTTTTATTGTCGGCGCACAACACGTTTGTGAAATATTTAGGGAATAGCGTAATTTTAGATGAAACAGGAGTTGTTAAAACCTTTTCTCTGGATATTTGTGAAAATAAATAAATGATGGAGTTGAGCCAAAAATTCTCAGTGAAGATACTTTTGCGAATGCCAAAATACGGACGTGATCCCAATTAGGGAGAAAAAAGAAGGAAAAGTTTGCAAAACCTATTCCTCGGCAGAAAAATTCTCATCCCTGTCGGTTGGATTGCCCTGGGCATCGTGTTGCTTGAGATCATTCTCCCCTATTCCGGGTCGCTTTGCGTATTCCTGCTGCGATTTTTGGGCCTCCTCCCACTTCCTTTGGCGCTGTTGCTCGGAAGGATCGCTATCTCTTTTGCCCGGGCGTTCATCCCACTGCTTTTGTGGAGAACCTTGATCTGCTGCCCAAGGATTTTGGTTTTGTCTTTTATTGTCATTGTCCTTTGCCATAACCCTACTAATTTAAAATATTATTATTAGCCGCCTCAAAATTGACTCGGTCGCGATTCACTTTCCCACAGGTTGGGAAAACCTTGAGACGGCTTCACTTACTACCATTTCTGTCAATTGAAAGTGAATTATCTTCTGAAGAGACTTGAAAGGAGGCTTAGAACCAGCAGTACCAAAAAGATATAAAAAATGATTTTTGCGATTCCCGCCGCGCCGGCAGCGATTCCGCCAAATCCAAAGATTGCCGCAATGATTGCGATTACCAAGAAAATTATTATCCAACGTATCATAATGTTCGTTTTTTGTGGTTAGTATTAATTTGATGAATCATGACAAATATAGAAACGAAAACAAAGTATCATTAACACATTGCAATTATTTTAACATTTAAACTGAATGTTCCTGCGGATTTTTTAAAAATAAAATGGTGTGAATTACCGCATGGCAAGGGTGAATTAAAGTTATTGACGTCTTATGTAATTTTTTCTCGCTAAGGCAATGACCCTCAGCACGGAAAGGAGAAAGAAAAGTGTATTATTTTAACTATTTGGCTTATTAAACTTTTCATAATTGCTAAAAATATTGCGAAGATTGAATTATTTTTCAAGTCACTAACATTAAAGCTAAAAACAATGGGAGACATTTTATGGATTATTGTCGTGCTGCTCGTCATAGGGTGGCTTTTTGGATTTTTTCTCTTTCCCGCAATAGGAGGTATTATCCACATTCTTTTGGTCATTGCGGTCATCATGATTATCTATAGGTTGGTTACAGGCAGAAGACCCTAGGACGGCCGTGGAATCTCTTTTAAAAAATGGACTTCCGCTAACTGTGGAGGTCTATTTTTTTTTGGTCTTTTTCTATGGAAAATAATCCTTCGCCGCGAGATTGGTTTATAAGAAACTATTCGTATCTTGTTGAAATTCCTCCACTTACTATTAATGCTGATTGATTTCTTACTTTTCATCAAAATCAACAGGTTATGGCATTGATTCCGGGATTTGATTACGATATATTTATTAGCTATGTCCACACCGACAACGAATCGGAAACCTTTGATGGGGATGGATGGATAGATCAGTTTTACAAGTATCTGGATACTAAACTGAACAAGCATTCAAAAGAAATAAAAATATGGTGGGATTCCAAGAATCTAGACCGCAGCGAAGTCTTTGACAATTCCATTGCCGAAGCCATAGAGCGGTCTGCCATCATGATTTGTCTCTACTCCCGCCTCTACCCACAATCGGAATACTGCCTAAAGGAACTTGACTATTTCCTCTCAAAGGTGCAAAGAGAAAAAATTGGCCTTACCGTAGGAAATCGATCCCGAATTATTCCTGTCTTTTTATCAAACATTCCCCATACAGACTGGTTGGAAAAAATTCGCGGCACCAGTGGTTTTCCCTTTCACGATGGCAAAGACTACGGAGACCCTCTTCAAAATACCAGTCCGGAATTTGCCAATCAAATGATTCTGCTAAGAAATTCGTTGGTACATCTCTTTGAGGATTTATCAAAGGAATTAAAAGACCATCCCTCCCAAACTTCTCCAGAAACACATGATTCCGAAGGAAAAAGGTTCACCATTTTTCTCGCGGAAGTCAATGACTCCCTGATCGACCGGCGCGATGGTATCATTGCCGAGCTCAAAGCCAATGGATACAAGGTGATAACGGGAAATCCCTCAATTGCCGAGGCAGAGATACACAGGTCGGAAACACGGGAACAGATATCCAATTCGCAAATGGCCGTACATCTGTTGGGCCGTTTTCCCGGCAGAAAAGTGATGGGCGATCCGGATAACCATTATATACAGCAACAAGTAAAGATAGGATTTGAAACCGATACTCCCCAACTTATTTGGATCTCGCAGGAAGTGGATCTCAAAATGATTGAAAACACACAGCATCGGGAATTTTTAAATGGATTGGAGAACGCTACCCTTACCGATAAAAAATTTGAATTTGTTCGCGGCAACGAGGGCGAGCTGGTAAAGTTGATCTGTGATTATGCCGAACAACTAAAGACTGTTTTCGAGCAGCAGCAGCAGATAATGGCCGACCGCGATAACAGTGGTCCCATCAAAGTATTATTGGATACCCATACCGATGATTTCACACAAGCGTTTAACCTGAAAAAAGTATTGACCGCTTATGATATCGATCTCATATTCAACCCCGAAGATGGAGACCCAGAGGAAAACATCAAATCGCTTTACTCAAACATCAGCGAGGCCAAAAAGTTTATCTTTCTCTACGGAAACGAAAACCATAAGGACTGGGTGGACATTCGGGTGAAAAATACCCTAAAGAAATTGATGGATTACGACAGATATGGAAAAGATATTTTCATTTATGTCACCCCTCCCCAAAAGGATATGACATCGGTAAAGGTAGCACAAAATCCTTTGGTTCAATGGGTGGACCAGAGCGCGAGTCAATCCTTGCAGGGCGAATTGTTGCAACGGTTTCTCAATGATCTAAAAGCCCAAAATCCATGAGCGAGGTTTCCTTCAATCCGTATGTGGGGTTGCGCCCTTTTAGAGATGATGAGAACCTGCTGTTTTTCGGCAGGGACCAGCAGACCTTGGAGCTTTTGCAGCGATTGCATTACAATAGGTTTGTGGCCGTAGTGGGGAGCTCAGGCAGCGGAAAATCGTCTTTGATACGCGCGGGGCTCATTCCGGCACTTAAGGGCGGATTTTTGGTAGAGAACAGCAGCCAATGGCTTATTGGCATTATGAAACCGGGCCAAGATCCCATGTACAATTTGGCCGGCACCATCCTCACCCAAGTAGATCCCCATACACCGAGAGCGGAGATTGCCGCCTTTGTCACGCGCCTTAAAAAAGAAGGAGTGCCTGCAATCCTGAATGTAATTGCTCCGATCCGCGAAAAAAAGAATTCAAATTTCTTTCTGCTAGTGGACCAATTTGAAGAATTGTTCCGCTTTTCAATGAAGCAACGGGATATAATCTTTCAAACGGCAGCCATAGATTTTGTCAATACCCTCTTAAAGCTGGCAAACCAGAATGAAATTCCGTTTTATGTGGTTCTTACCATGAGATCTGACTTTATTGGCGACTGTGCCCAATTTTATGGACTTCCCGGAGCTTTGAACAAGAGCCAATACCTTGTTCCGCGCTTAAACCGTCTGGAATTGAAAAAAGTGATTGAAGGCCCAGCCAAGCTCTACGGAGGGAAATTCAACTCGGCCCTGACTTCGCGTGTGATAAACGATTTGGGAAATGTGGCCAATGAGCTTCCGCTCGTGCAACATTTGTTAATGCGCATGTGGGCCCATAAACAGCAAACAGCCCCGGGTACCGAACTCGATTTGCGCGATTATGAAGAAATGGGAGGTATAGAAAATGCCCTGTCGCTGCATGCCGACGAAGCACTTCAGGCTTTGAACGGAGAAGACCGTAAACTGGCAAAGACCATTTTTCAGGCGCTTACCACTGTAGATGAAAACGGCAGAAAGATTCGGCGACCGGCAAAATTGAGCGACTTGGAGAATTTGACCCATGCCGGCCGGGAAAGAATTCTCAATGTTATCGCCAACTTTATAAAGGAAGGACGATCGTTTTTAGTAATCGATTCTATGGGCGATACGGACGATATGTTGGTGGATATTTCCCACGAAAGTTTAATCAGGCATTGGAAAAACTTGAATCATTGGGTGGACGAGGAAACCGAATCGGCAGTTCAGTACAAAAGGCTTTGCAGTGCATACCAAGCGTACGATGAAAACAGAAAGGATCTGCTCTCGGGAAGGGAATTCGAAATTTTTGAGGAATGGTATCAAAATTTTAAACCCACCAAAGCGTGGGCGCAGCGCTATAATGACCATTATAACAGCGCATCGGAATATCTGGCCAACATCCGAAAGATTTTCAATCGTCGCAAAAGGAATGCGCGAAGAATAAAACGCATAAAAAAAGTAGCGGGCTATTCCTTGATAGCTGTGGCATTTTTCGCCCTCTACTATTTTTTCGCTTTGCCAAGTGCAGACGAAAAGGCTTGGAACACTGCCAATGAAGAACATACCATCGATGGTTACGAAGCCTATTTGGATTCCTATCAGCGGGGAATTTACGCGCTTACGGCACAAGACTCCCTGGCAGCCATGAATTTTCTGCAAAGCCTAAAAATAGCCTGGACAGAAGCGGAAACCAATAATACGGTAAAAGGATATGAAAATTACCTCAACCTTGCGGCGGTGGAAAAAGATTCGTTAAATCAAGTGCTTCAGTACTCTAAATTGGCCAGGGACACTCTAAAGGCACTAAAGAGAATCGATTCGTTAAAACTGGAGGGGGCAAATTCCAGATTGGACGAAGAGGCATGGCAAAATGCCCTTCTGCAAAACACTGTAGGTTCGTATTTAACCTATTTCAGAAATGAAAAAATAGCGGGAAAGCACGATAAGGAAGCTTTGGCAAGACTTCTGGAAATAGGAAAATCGGGGTTTCTCTACAGCGGAAAGTTAGCCGGAAACAAAATAACCGACCCCGTCTTTGATCTGGTCTATAGAAATGAAAGTGGTTTTAAACCTAACGACATGTTGCGCGCCAATGATATCGTGGTGGCAAGGCAGCCTCGTTATATCTACACCGACCTGGGCGTTACCCGAAAGTCGGGAAATACGGTTAAAGAGGGGGAAATGTATTTTGTCAAGTCGGTGGTGTTGCAGGCCAATGCCATATTTGTAGAAATTATCTACTGAAGTCCTTACCTTTTTTTATTCCGTTTGTTATAGTTTTTGTCGCCGCGGGTCTTGGGTTTTTTGTACTTCTGTTTAATGATTCGTTTATACGAACCTCCCTGGTTTGTTTTTTTGTTCTTTTCTTTTTTTTCGTGAAAGGCTGGACCAACGGCCTCTTCCTTGTTCGGATTGTTTATTTCCACAACCTGGGGTTGCTCTTCCGCAGTCAACTCGTGTGAAATTTCCACTTCTTGGGGAAGGTCCCGAAGGTTGATCTTTATACCCATTAAATCCTCGATGGCCATTTTTGCATCTTCCTCTTCTTCTGAATAGAACAGCAGGGAAGTTCCCTTTTGCCCCGCCCTGCCCGTTCGTCCTATGCGGTGCATGTAATTTTCGGGATAAGCTGGGGTATCAAAGTTTATCACGTGAGAGATAGCTTCCAGATCCAAGCCACGTGCCATAACATCGGTAGTTACCAAAATCCGTGTCTTGTGGGCATTAAAATCCTCAATGGACCGAATGCGGTAATTCTGCGTCTTGTTTGAATGGATTACAGCCACTTCTTCCGTTTTCTTGGTCGCATTGAACGTTTCTGAAAGAATTTCGAAAAGTCTATCGGCAATTTTTTTGTTCGGGACAAAAACGAGGACTTTTTTAAATTCTTCCTTGTCTGCCAGCAAGTGCCTCAAAAGATTTACCTTGGTATAGAAATTAGGCACGCTATAGGCAAATTGCGAAATTGTGGTCAAAGGCGTTCCGCTTACTGCCACTGATACAGTTTTCGGGTGAATGAAGAAATCGTGGATAAATGTGTTTACCTCATCGGTCATGGTGGCGGAAAACATAATATTCTGTCGCTTGGCGGGTAGAAGTTCCAAAATATTGGTCAGTTGGTATCGAAAACCCAAGTCAAGCATTACGTCCACTTCGTCGATAACCACTTTCTTCACCCCTTTTAACTGTAGTGCCCTGTGCATCACCAAATCATAAAGCCGTCCGGGGGTGGCGACGATAACATCAACTCCCTGGGCAACAGCCTCTTTCTGTCTGTTAATATTAATTCCGCCATAAATGCCCAAAACCCGCACGCTCATATATTCGGTGAGTTTTTCAATGTCCTCCACGCCCTGTAACACTAGTTCGCGGGTGGGCACCAATACCAGTATGCGCGGATGGGGATCTTTTGAAAAAGTAAGTTGTTGCAGGAGCGGCAGCAAATAGGCAAAGGTTTTTCCGGTTCCCGTTTGGGCAATCCCAACCATGTCTGTACCGGATAGGATTACGGAAAACGATTGCTGCTGTATGGGAGTAGGCACCTTAAAATTAAGGTTGTCTAAGGCTTCCTTTAACTGCTTGTTGAGGGCAAAATCACTAAATGACTCCATGGAATAAATTTGGGACAAAAGTAGTGTTTCGTGGCCGATAATGGGTTAGGTATGTAATACCAACTACACCGATTGCCTAAAATGATCTGCATTGATATACTTAATCGCAGCTCTGGCGCCTATTTGGTAAAGAGTGTCCTTGTTTTTTGCATCAGACATTTCCCGCAAGGACTCCAGTTCCTTTGGGGAAAAATTGAAACCGAGTTCCTGCAGGGGATTGGTTTCCAGCATTACGTTGTATCGCAAATAATACAATGCCGGTTTTTCGGGGAGCAGATCGTTCTTCAGATCGAGGATTTCGGAATCAATGGTTACCGCCGTGGGAGAGTTAGACATATATTGAAGCATGGTCTGGTTTAGATATCCCGCATCTTCCATAAAAATATCAGGGATTATGCTGGCCCAACCCAACAAGCCCATTTTTGCCGTTTTGTCTATGTTGTATCGTTTGGTATAGGTGCCGGTTCCCACCGAAACCAATTCTATCTTGTCTTCCCCTTTTTCCCATTTATAGGGAAATTCCTTAAGAGTGGCCACAAGGAAAAGCAGCAGTCCCGGATTGTTGGCCAAGCTCACTCCCCCATCGATAAAAACACCTATTTCCCCGTTGCCCACATCGATTTTTTGGGGAACAAAATAGCTGGGAGCCGCCGCGCTGGCCCGAACGGCCTGCCGAAGCAATATGCCTCTATTAAAGCTGAAGAACTTCCCATTGCGATCGGACAAGATGGGCCAGGTGCTCAACGTATCTGCACGTTTGGTGACTATGCATAGTCCGGTTTTTATTTTTTCGCTTCCCATGGTAATATTGCCGAAGACCTTTGTTAGAGCATCTTCCAGGGGTTGAAAATCAAATTCGGCCTTATAACGGGTCATGGGATTTAAAAGCCAACTTCGCCGTTTGCCGAATATTTTGTCGCCAATATCCAAATAGAGAGCGGTCAAATCTGCGGCGTTCATCCCTACGGCCAGCCCCGCGGCAATTATGGCCCCCGTGCTGGTGCCTCCTATCAGGTCAAAATAATCACAGAGTTTGAGCTGGGGATTGTTTTCCTTTTTTCTAACAATACGTTCTATTTCTTCAAGAAATCCTAAGGTGAGGGCTCCTCTAATACCTCCCCCATCCAGGGCGAGAATTCTTTTTGGTGCCGGTTTTTCCATGCCGCAAATATTAATGGTTAGTTCTTGTTTTTATGTTACAATGCTTCCGGATTCATCTTCTGCAAAGCCTTGGTTACATAGTCTTTGCCGAAATACCTATCGAGATTTAACGACTCTTCCCTACCCAAGGTGTACTTTACATGATCCGTGCCCGCCTTTGAATAGCACACTACCAGGTCTGCCAAAACATTATACGCGCCCTTTGTCTTTTTTGAATTGCTGTTCAATTCGCTATAACCTCCGGAAGTGAACCACGAGCAATCGACAAGTTGATCTCTGTTGTTTATATAATTTTTTCCTGCGACTACTTGACATCCGGCAGACCAATTGGATCTGCCCATTCCAGACCAATGGATATTTATACTGTTGTTTACCTCCAGGTTCTTTCGGCCGTCACTTCCCAGGTCGCGCGGCGTAAGCGCGTGATCCTTGTCAGCATCGCGCAATACCAAGACTCCCTGTGAATCGTAAGGCTTTAGAGCGCGATAGATTTTTCGTTCGTCTGATATTTTATGCCAACCAAACCTGTATTTGTGCTGGCCTTCCACTAGAAAGGGCGCATTTAAGCTTTTGCTTACCATCTTTCTATTGGGGTCGGTAGATCCCCAAAATTTAAACACCATGCCATTGACCAACAGCACAAAGAGATCGTCGTTTGCCCGCTGTACGGCTGCGGAAACATCTTGTTTCCTCCGGATACCAATTAAATGAATGGCGTCGGGAGAAAAATCCCAGTCTTGCGCCTTTACGGTGGAATATGTTTTCTCCTGCGAATTTACCGCTGTCATAATGGGACCTGGATGGTTTTGATAATACTCTTTTGCCCGTGCCAGGAGGACCATCCATTCCGAAAATTCTTCGGAAGGGTTCTGGGGAGAAAATTTTGCCCATTCACAAACAATCCCCTGCTCTCGCCAGCGTTGCACGTGTTTCATGGTTCCGTTGCCAACAATTCCATCGGGTATCATTTTTGGGTCTCCCTCCGGATCCATTGTACGCACGTATTCTTGGAACAAACGGGCGGCCGATTGTGTAACGTAATCGAATATACCATCGATAACCCCACGGGGCATAAATCCTGCTCTGTACAGAAATTGTTGCAGTTGCGCCACATCATTTGTCTCTCCTTCCCGAAAGGACCTCCACGCCGTTCTGTCGTCATCGCGAAAGGAAACAGAACGTGTGGTTACCCCGTCGCGATGATAGGGGGAAAGAAACTTTTGTCTGTCCTGGGGCATTTTGCCAGCATCACAACTGCCGAGATATAAGATTGCCATAATGATTGCGATTTAGGTTAAAGTATATTCAAGATTCCCCATGCCATCTATGACATGGAAATTTTAAAATTTCAAGAATATATACTGAGGTGGGGACTCGGTACGGCGTAATTAGCGTGAGGAATATATTAAGTGGCTACACTCTGATGTAGAGCGGCTTAAAGTGGAATAATAACTTTAAAAGTATAAAAATTTATGCAAAGAGAAGCCATCCCAACTGTTTTTAATTCAGAAAAGGCGAGGAACACAAAAAATAAGAAGTAATAAGTTTAATCAACGGGCGGATGGCCGTGGATTTCCTCGAACACCTCATCAAAGTTTTCCCTGATATAGGTTCGCAGCTTTAGGCGATAGTCTTCCTTAAGCCAACTGATAAAATTGCTGGTGCTCTTGCTGATGCACTGGGCATACTTATCGATGCGATGATCAATGTCATCGCCAAGCATTTTGGCCAATCCCAGAGCATCGTAAACATCTTCACTATTTTCAATGCAGATATGGGCGTGTTGGGCAATGGAACGCTCTAAAATTACCTTGGAAGATTCCCCTTTTGAGGTTGCCTCTGTATAAGTGGCCTTGATATCAAAATAAACATTGTCGCTCTTTGCAAATTCCGCGCGCAACTCCTCGGGCATTTCATAGACAAAATTACTTTCAATCTCTTCATCGCTGGAGAGTCTGTCCATGTAGAAATCGGGAGAGTTGAAAATAGACTGCCAATCTACGGGTGCTTCCCATGGGCCGAACCGCTGGTAGTTATTTCCCAGATCGATTACGGAAAACCTCGACTTGTTGTTCAAAATACGCGAACCGCGGCCAATCATTTGAAAATAGAGAGTAAGCGAACGGGTTGCGCGATTGAGGATAATTGTGTCGATGGTGGGTTCATCAAATCCTGTGGTAAGTATGCTCACCGAGGTCAGGATGGCATCGGGAGTTTCCCTAAACCACTTTAATATTTTCCGACGCTGTTTTTTGGTCGCCGTATTGTCCAGATGCATAATGGGCAAGCCCTGGGCCTTGAGATGGTAATACACCTGAATGGAGGTGTTGATACCATTGTTGAATATCAGGGTTTTCTTTCCCATGGAATGTGCGTAATACGCTTGGAGCAATTGGTCCAGCATGCCCACTGCGGAATAAAGGTCGTCTGACGACTTTACGGTGTAATCCCCGTTCGGCCCGATCTCAAGGGAGGTCAAACCCATATTGTACTGAAAAACGTCTACCTGGGCCAAAAATTCATTGTCTATCAAAGACTGGATGCTCTCCCCTACTATCAGCTCGTCGTAATTATCCTTCATAGGAAGGTTTCGGTTTGAGCTCAACGGGGTAGCGGTAACCCCGAGGATAAAGGCGTTTTCAAAAAACTTGAACAGCTTGGTAAAAGAGTTGTAATGGGCCTCATCAATGATTACCAATCCCACATCCGAAATATCGAGTTTGTCATCGTTAAGCCTGTTGTTAAGGGTTTCCACCATGGCGACAAAACAACTGTATTTCTCCTGGTCTGATAGATCGGCCGTACTGTTTACCACCTTGTTCACCACGCCAAAACCTGTAAGCATCTCGGCAGTTTGCTTGCACAACTCCACCCGGTGGGTCATTACCAATACCTTCTTTTTGTGGTTTTTTAAGTACTGACGCACAATCTCGGAAAAAATTACCGTTTTCCCGCCGCCCGTAGGAAGCTGGTATAGCAGATGGTAATCGTCGGGGGCCGATTCAAATTTATCAAAGATCTTGTCTATCGCACCTTTTTGGTAGCTGTAGAGTTCCTTGTCGGTTTTCTTATCTTGGATTGCCTTTGGTATTTCCGTTTCAGTCATAGTGCCAGTCTTATTTTTTGGGGATGCAAAATTACATGCTTTTAAAGGTATTGCACGAATAATATTGAAAATTATTCAAATCCCACAAAAAAGCAGCCTTTCTTATTATCGCTTCTTCAATAAACCCTTGTCCCTGAGATAGAGTTTTTCCACTTTTTCCCGTGCCCAGGGAGTGCGGCGCAAAAACACCAAACTGGATTTGATGGATGGATTGCTGATAAAGCAATTGATTTTTATTTCCGAGGCGAGATTTTCCCATCCTCTATGGGCGACAAGATATTCCAGAATGTCGGCCAACTTCACTCCGTGCAGCGGGTTGTTGGGTTGTTCTTGTGTCATTCTCATTTATTTTAAAGGGTGAATTTTACGTCGTTTTCTTCTTCACATTAAATGTATTGGGAAGGGAATTTCCCAAAAAATTAGGGTATATTCTTAAAATGATATCCAAAATTATTAAACTTATACTAAAGTGCTAATTTCCTTCTTTTTTGAAGGTCATAAACCCGTATCTTCACGTAAAATTTAAATCAAAAAAAAACAGAAAACTATGAGGAAAGGAACAGGATTATTGGCATTGTTAGGTGTAGCAGCAGGAGCATTTGCCTTCTGGAAGTACAAAAACATGACGCCAGCGGAAAAAGAGAAACTTAAGTCGAAGGTAAACGACACCGGCCGGAAGATCAAAGAAACCGTAGGCGAGGTGGAGAGTACCATTTCCGACAAGTATGACCAACTTAAAAACAAAGGAAAACAGGAGTACAAAGATGTAACCAGTTAATTTTGTTTAAAGACCCACCATAGAAAAGTCCCGTTTTATGCGGGACTTTTTTGTGTGTATAAATGAGATTATATTTTCTGCACCTTAACTGCGTTCATTCCGCGCTGGCCTTTTTCCAATTCGAAAGAGACCTTGTCGTTTTCTGAAATTTCGTCGATAATTCCGCTTACGTGGGTAAAATATTTCTCGTTGTTTTCTTCGTCTATAATAAATCCGAAGCCTTTGGAAGAATCGTAAAAAGAAACCTTTCCCTTGCGCACCGGATCAAATGCTTCCTGGTCGCCTTCTTCCTTGGGGGGAACTCCCAACACTATTTCCTCGGCCTCAATTTCCACCTTATCGGCAGGATCGGGCGGAGTGTCGACCAAATTTCCCTCATGGTCCACATAGGCAAATTCTATCCCAGGGGATTTATCTTGTTTTCGGGCTTCCCGTTTTTTGCGTTTTTCCTCCCTCTTTTTGAGTTTGGCTTTTTCTTTTTCCTTTTTGCTGTACGTCTGTTGCGATTTTGCCATTGAATTTTTGAATGATTATTAAATAAAGAGAGCCATCTGCATTGCAAATGACTCTTAAGGGTTTACAGTGAAATAATTACGAGTGCGTGTATGTTTTTGCAGTTTTTGAATGCTTTCGATAAAGCACAAAGATACTGAAAATTACTGAATTAACACTTTGTTCGCCGTCCAAACTTTAACACTGCTTCTGCTAAAATTGGGGATCGTCGGCACTGGGTCCATAACTCCCGGGAATAGGTATATCCAACAGCCGCAAGTATACTCCCAATTGGGCTCTATGGTGTGTGGTTTGGTTGAGGGCATGGCGGATAATGCCGTATTTGGTCATATCGGCCAGAACGGTATCCCCGTTTCTGAGAATCCATTTTCCTGAAAGATCGCTATCCTTGGCCTCGTGGAGCGCTCGCTCGCCTTCCTGGTATGCCGATTCAAATATCCGCAGCAGATCTTCGGTGGTATCAGCGGGAGAAGGTTTGTAGGGAGTGGTTTCAAAATCGAGCCCCTCCGTTGTCAACCCCATTTGCACCCATGCCGGCAGCTCGGCCAAATGCACGGAAAGATTGCGCAAATCCATACTCTTTTCATGTGGTCGCCAAGTGAATTTATCGGCGGGAACCCGTTCCAAAAATTTTCGAGTGGTTTTGGCTTCCTGCTCAAATTCCTGTAATAATATAGGTATCATTTCCATATAATGTGAATTTAATGAACAAGCAATACAGACTTCGATTTTCCCTTGAGGGCCAGACATTACATCGGGGCGGTCTAGGGTCCTTAACGTATTTTTTTATTTCCGCCAGTAATTGTTGGCCTTGGCAATAGTGGCAAATTCAAGGGCCACCACCTGCCCTACGGAAATAAGCATGGCCGCATCTTCGGCGTATTCCGGACGCAGTTTTTCCCGCACCGATGCGTCGGGTTGGGTAACTTTTATGGTCAGTCGGGCCATTTTTATTGCCAATTGCCTGCCTTCTTCGGGAGTTTTGGTAATCAATGAATTTCCGGGAATCAAGGTTATTTCTTCTGCCATCTTAATTGGTTTTTTAAATGTGAATAATTTTTAAATTTAAGAATTATAAGAGAATCCCCCAATCCCGCCGCACACTTTTTCAAGGGAGAAAAGAAATATCTTAAATTTCGTCCGAAGAAATAATCTGAATTCCCCAATACTCCATTTTCTTCACTATTTCATCAAATTCGTCCACCTTCAAGGGTTGGGAAGCGTCTTGGACAAAGAAGCAGGCAAAGCCCTCCTTAAAGGCATCGTAGATGGAATAAAACACACAGATGTCTGCCGCCAAGCCACATAAGTACAGTTGCGAGGTACCTTTTTCCTTTAGATAACCGGCAAGACCGGTGGATTTTTGATGACCATTGTCGTAAAAAGCACTGTAACTGTCAATGGTTCTGTCCGTGCCTTTCCTAAAAATAGCCTCCCATGCGTCGGTGGCCAGATCGGGATGGAATTTGGCGCCCTCGCTGCCCTGAACACAGTGGTCTGGCCAAAGAGTTTGCGGCTTCCCGTGAACCTCCACTTCATCGAAAGGAACTTTCCCCCGATGGTTGGAAGCAAAGCTTATATGGTCCTGAGGATGCCAATCCTGGGCAGCAACCACCAAATCAAATTTTGACTGGATTCTGTTTATCACCGGTACTATCTTATCTGCTTCGGGAACGGCCAAGGCCCCTCCCGGCATAAAGTCGTTTTGTACATCGATAATGAGCAATGTTTTCATCTGTATAAAATTATTTAATCAATAAAAAGATCGGCCTCTGCCAAGGCAGGTGAAAGGGCCCAAAGACAGTCTTCAGTTGGTTTAAAATTTGCGAATGGGCATTTCATCATCTTATATGTTGTGTTGGGCAATTAATTGATCGCGTTGCAACTTCAGGTTTTCACTTAGCCCGATTTTATAAATATGGGGGTTTTGGAACCGCTTGTATTCTTCAGGCAATTGCATCAGACGCTGCTTGGTATAGGCTGCAATTTCGGCAATAGAGGATTTTGGCAAGATTCTTCTTCCTTTTTCCATGACCTTTCCAAGGAGCGGTTCGTGGTTGAAATCTTTCAAATCGAGGCTTTTGGTGGAATCAAAAGGATGCACCATCCTTTCTATCCTTCGGTTATTCCCGGTGGTACCGGCCTCTGTGGCCAGGGCGATGGCATCGGCTCCGTAAAACATTCCCGAATCGTCAATCATTCTATAAACCTGTTTGCGCGAGGGTAGCGAAACCTTGATAATGTTTTCCGACAGCTTTATCCGCGGTTCCCCATTGTATTCCGAAAGTTTATAAACCCCATCCAGTGCGGCATCGGGTTTTCCCGTAACCAAATTTGTTCCTACCCCATAAATATCTATGGGTGCCTGTTGTTCGTTCAAACTTTTTATCACGTATTCGTCCAATTGATTGGAAGCGACGATTTTAACATATTTCAAATCTGCGGAATCGAGCATCTTACGGGTGCGTTTGGCCAGGTATGCCAAATCGCCACTGTCCAGTCGCACGCCCAACAACCGATCGCCGCGTTCTTCCATTTCCTTGGCCACTTTAATGGCATTGGGAACGCCACTTTTTAGAGTGTTATAGGTATCGACCAACAATACGCAATTTTTATTGCGAATCTTGGCAAAATCGCGAAAAGCTTCCAATTCATTGGAATAACTTTGAATAAAGGAATGAGCCATGGTTCCCGAAGCCGGAATATTGAAATCCTCGGCCGATTTTACGTTGCTGGTACTGTTGAACCCACCGATGGCCGCTGCCCGGGTGGCGTAGTATCCTCCCGTGGCATGTGCACGTCGCAAGCCCATATCCAGCAATATTTTGTCGCCAGCGGTATAGCGAATGCGGTTTGCCTTGGTTGCAATCAAGGTTTGGAAATTTAAGATATTCAGTAAAACCGTTTCTATTATCTGCACCTCTATAATGGAGGCTTCCACCTGAAGAATGGGCGAATTGGGAAAGACGATCTCCCCTTCCACATTGGAATATATGTTGCCCTGAAATTTAAATTCCCTTAAATATTCCAAAAATTCACCTTCAAAACCATGCGATTCCAGATACCGTATGTCGGCTTCGGTAAAACGGAGACCGGTGATGATATCCAGAATGGTATCCAATCCGGCAAATACCGTGTATCCGCCCTTAAAGGGATTGGTTCTGAAATAATAATCGAACACCGCCCGTCCCGAAGGTTTGGTCTTAAAATAGACTTGGGCCATGGTAAGCTGGTAAAGATCGGTATAGGCTGCTGTGATATTGAACATAGAAAGGTTTAGATTTTTATCTGCGGCAAGTGGTTTAAAAAAGTTTCGTGCATCATATCTGTATAGTCCAAATGCGTGACAATGCGAAGCTTTCCCTGCCCCATGGTACTAATGCGGATGTTGTTTTCGGCCAGCTTCTGCATAAATGCGCCTTCGGAAACCTCTTCTTTTAGATAAAAGATAACAATATTGGTTTCCGTTGCTTCCACCGTGGCCACGTTAGGATGGTTTTGTAGAGCTTCGGCGATTTCGCGGGCACGACGATGGTCTGTCGCCAATCTTTCAATATGGTTGTCCAAGGCATAGATGCCCGCCGCTGCCATATATCCTATTTGCCTCATGCCGCCCCCCAAAACCTTTCTCACCCGCATTGCCTTGTCCATTATTTCGGCTTTTCCCAAGAGTACGCTGCCCATAGGACTGCCCAAACCCTTGCTTAAGCAAACAGAGATGGTATCAAACACTTCGCCATAGGCGTTGGGATTTTCCTTTTTGGCGACCAGGGCATTCCATATCCGGGCACCATCCAAGTGCAGGCCTAAATTATGTTTTCTGCATACGGAACCGATTTTTTCCATTTCTGATAAGTCATAGCAGGCACCTCCACCCTTGTTTGTTGTGTTTTCCAGACACACCAAGGTGGTGAGAGGGCTGTGGTAAAAATCTGGCGGATTTATGTTTTCTTCAACCTGCGCAGCGGTAATCATTCCTTTGTTGCCCGCAATCAATTTGCAGGAAACCCCACTGTTGAAGGAGACTCCCCCGCCTTCATAATTGTACACATGGGCCCAATGATCGGCAATCAACTGGTCCCCCGGTTGGGTGTGAAGTTTAATGGCGGTTTGGTTTGCCATGGTTCCACTGGGAAAGAAAAGCGCGGCATCCATTCCAAAATACTCGGCCAGTTTTTTTTCAAGGCGATTAACAGAGGGATCTTCTTTATAAACATCGTCCCCCACCTCTGCTTCCATCATGGCTCGGATCATCCGGGGAGTGGGTTTGGTTACGGTGTCACTTCTTAAGTCTATGGTCATTTTTACTGTTTTTCGCGGAAGAATCGGCCTTTGGTCTCGAGGTTTTTGAGCAATTCGGAAATCTCCTTATCCAGTTCTACCAAGGGAAGGGCGTTGTTATAGGCTGCATTGACATTGGGAAATTTTGAATCGTTTGAAAGGTCGTATTCCGTGAAACTTTTTTCAATGTTTTTACCGTTCAGGACGAATCTGTATTTTTTGTGACAGGACTGCACGCTCATGTTGCCAAAAGCATTCTTTTCTGCCCGGGTGCCTTCATAAGGTTTTACTTCGCCTTCCTGTAAGGCATGGCTGTTTTTTAGCACCTGAAGTATCTTCTTGTTCAGTTCCAGGGAAACGGGCCTAAAGCTTCCGCAGTTATCAAATTTCTGAAGCTTGAATTTGTCGTCCTCTTTCCAAAAAACGGAAACGGAATAGTATGTGGATTTAGAGGAGCACAGACTGCCATCGGGCATGGTAAACATCTGCACGTTGCCAATACAGTATTCCTCAAGGGTAAAGTAGAGAGGATTGCCTTGCATTTCCAGCTCGGCCAGTTTTTGGTTTACGGCAAAATCAACCGCTTCTTCGTCATTTTGGGCCCATCCCAACTGGGCTAACATCAAGAATAAAAAAACCGTCAGTGGCTTCATAGGTGAAAAGTTTTGGTGAAATGGCACTTACAAGAGATAAAATTAGCTGAAAAATATCATTCCGCTCACGAAGTTAATAGTATTTTTGTCAACTGCCATTTCGATGGCAGGATTAAGAAAACTTCAGTACGGAATAAATAAGAATCCGTTAAACGGAAAAGAATATGACTTCAACAGACCAAATCAAAGACCTCAAGGTGCGGCTAGATGCCTTGAGGCGCTATCTTTGACATTGCCGGCAAGAGCATAGAGATTACCAACGACGAAGAAAAAACCTTTGACCCCAACTTCTGGAACGATTCGCAAAAAGCAGAGGCTTTTATGCAAGCGTTACGCACAAAGAAAAAGTGGGTCACCGATTTTGAAAATGCCGTCACCCTTACCGAGGAAGCCGAAGTGCTTTTGGATTTCCACAACGAGGGTGAGGCCACCGAGGAACAGTTGGAAAAGGCCTTTTCCAGTGCCTTGGAGGCCATAGAAGCCCTGGAATTTAAGAACATGCTCGACGAGGAAGGTGATGATATGAGCGCGGTGCTGCAAATAACAGCGGGCGCGGGAGGTACGGAAAGCTGCGATTGGGCCCAAATGCTCATGCGCATGTATTTGATGTGGGCAGAAAAACACGGCTACAAGGTAAAGGAACTCAACTATCAAGCAGGCGATGTGGCCGGTGTAAAAACAGTAACCTTGGAGATTGAGGGGGAATATGCCTTTGGATGGTTAAAGAGCGAAAACGGGGTGCACCGTCTGGTGCGGATTTCTCCATTTGACAGCAATGCCAAACGCCATACCAGTTTTGTTAGTGTTTATGTTTATCCTTTGGTTGACGAAACCATTGAGATAGAAATAAATCCTGCCGACATCTCTTGGGATTTTGCCCGCAGCTCAGGAGCGGGAGGACAAAATGTGAACAAGGTGGAAACCAAGGCCATCCTTACCCACCACCCTACCGGCATTGTCATCCACAACAGCGAAACCCGAAGCCAGTTGGACAACCGCGAAAAGGCCATGCAAATGCTCAAATCGCAATTATATGAAATTGAATTGCGCAAACAAATGGCCCAACGCGCAGAAATAGAGGATAACAAAATGGCCATAGAATGGGGCTCGCAAATCCGCAATTATGTGCTACATCCTTATAAATTGGTGAAAGACGTGCGAACGGGGGAGGAAACCGGAAATACAGACGACGTTCTGGACGGCGATATCGATGCTTTTTTGAAAGCCTATTTGATGATGACAGGGCAAAAGGAAAAGGAAGAGGGGCTTTAGGAAAAAAAACTCCCAGTAAATAAATGGAAAAAAACAAAGGGAGCAAGTATTTAAAACCTGTTCCCTTTGTCGATCATAATTCCTTCCGCTGGCATTATCCTTTTCGAAGTGTTCCGGGTATTTTCTCAGCTGTTTTTAAGACTTAAGCACCCCGATATGATCTTGGTACTAATATACAAATAAAGGATAGATTAAAGTCTGCTTTTGAAAAGTTTAACACCCCCTCACCTACTCTTTTTTTCAGCCAGATCCAGGCTCCAAGAAATTAAAAGAAGCAGCAAGAACATTCCGGAAATGTATTTGGCGGGCAAAATTCCGCCATCCCCTATCCCGATAAAACCTACGACTGCAAACACAATCGTCATGATGATATAGGTCGCTTTCCAATGAAGCATGACAGGAGATTTTTTTTGGTTGCAATAAATTTAAGAAAAAACATTAACACAAATTAACATATCTTAAAAAATTTTAACACATTGAATCATGGATTATTGTTTTCTGGATCGAAAGCATTTTTTAGGCCTGAGCATTTTAAAATGAGGATGAAAAGATTATTAAACAGAATTTTATTCCTTCGGAAATTAATAGGAAGTAAGCCTGGCTATTTTTATAAAGTGGAAGCGTTTTTATAAGCAGTTGGTCTGTAGATGAATAATTTTCCGTAAAGGATAATTACCTGCCTGGAAAACCTTTTGGCCCTTCAAAATATGAGTTTATTACTAATTTTTATAGACATTTCTTCGGACGAAAAATAGATGGGCCGATAAGGTTTGGGGTTCCACAAATAGCCAGTATCTTTACCGCTGCTTATGAAAACGGCCAGTTTACAAGAAATAAAAAGGGACCTTCTCCACCGTTCGGAATCTGAATTGATGGAACTTTGTCTGAAACTCGCCCGGTTTAAAAAAGAAAACAAAGAACTGCTCACCTATTTGCTTTTTGAAAGTGAAAACGAGGAGTTGTACAGGATGGGAATCAAAACCTATATAGACGGGGAATTTGAGTCGATAAACAAAAAGAATTTCTATTTCGTTAAAAAAAGTGCCCGGAAAATCCTAAAGGAAGTAAAAAAATACATTCGGTATTCCAAAAACAAAGAAACAGAAGTAGAACTTCTTCTTTATTATTGCCAAAAACTCCAAGCCTTCAAACCTTCCATTAAGAGAAACAAAATGCTGGTCAACCTTTTTCAAAGACAAGTGGCGATGCTCGAAAAAAAGATTCTTCTCTTGCACGAGGACCTGCAGTATGACTATACCCTTGAATTGGAAAAAATAACCATCGATTAATTTATAGTTTGTTTCAATAAAAATAATTATGACCACACTCTATCACAACCCCCGATGCAGCAAATCCAGACAGGCCCTTCACCTGTTGGAAGAAAAAGGAGAAACCCTGGAAGTTGTACGATACTTGGAGAATCCGCCCTCGGTTTTGGAACTTAAACAAATCGCGGAGCTGATGCAGGCAAAACCCATTGACCTCGTGCGGACCCAGGAAAAGGAATGGAAGGAGAATTATAGGGGGAAAAGTCTGTCAGACGATGAAATTCTGGAAATTCTGCACGCCCATCCACGGTTATTGCAAAGACCCATTGCCGTACACGGGACCCATGCCGTAATAGCGAGACCCCCAGAAAAAGTTTTGGAGCTTCTCTAAGGACTTGATTTGCAGAAAGAGGCGCATTCACTGTGGGTTTAGCCACTTTATTTAACAGAAATTTGGCAGCATATCTTGGCTTCCATGGTTATTTTCGCGGGTCATTTTGAACTATTGAATCCATGAAGTTTTATTTCTCCCTCGCATTTTTCTTCCTATCTCTTGTTAGCATTGCACAATCCTCTGAAAAAAAACAGATTTCCGTAAAGGGCACCGTTATGGAAAAGGGAACAGACTATCCCTTGGAGTATGCCACTGTTTCCTTTATCGATGCACAGGGAAAAACGGTAACCGGGGGAATTACCGACATGGACGGCCATTACAACATTAAGGTTCCCGTAGGGCTTTATTCCATAAAATTTGAATTTATCTCCTATAAGAGCCAAACCCTTCCCAGCCGGAATCTTCAGAACAATATAACCCTTCCCACAATTTATCTCGATTTGGACATGGCGAGCCTCGATGAGGTGGTAGTTAGGGCAGAAACAACAGAGGTGCAAGTGCGTTTGGACAAGAAGATTTACAACATAGGAAAGGATCTAACCTCAGGAGGTGCCACGGTGAGTGATGCGCTTAGCAATGTGCCCTCGGTAACGGTGGATGTAGATGGAACCATTGCCCTAAGAGGGAATGACAACGTAAAAATCCTGATCAACGGAAAGCCGTCTGCCATTGCCGGTTTTGGTTCTACCGACGCCCTGCGCCAACTTCCCGCGGAGGCCATTGAGCGCGTGGAGGTGATTACTTCGCCCTCGGCACGCTACGATGCCGAAGGGACCGCCGGTATTCTGAACATTATTTTAAAGAAAGAAAAAACCTTGGGAATCAATGGGTCCCTGAGTACAAGTATAGGAGTGCCTTCCAATTCCAGCGCTTCAGGAAATATCAACCTGCGCACGGACAAATTCAATATTTTCAATACCACAGGTGTTTATTACCGCAACGCTCCCGGCAAAGCAAAATTTGACAACCGTTATTTTCCCCGCACCTATGAGGACAGTACAGGTCAAACCATTACGCTAGACCCTGCCTATGATCAGATTATAGAAAATCGAGACTATAATAGAGAACGCCAAGGTTTCAACACCAACTTGGGAATAGAGTATTTTTTAACCGAAAAATCTTCGTTAACCGCTAGTATGTTTTACCGCTCTGGCGACAATAAGGACAAAACCGAAAACAATACCGCCAATTACAACAATAACGTTCTCGAGGAACGAAACGAGCGAATTGAGAACAAGGATCGAGACAATTCAAACCTTCAGTTTTCATTAAACTACGAAAACAAGTTTAACGACAAAGGGCATAAGCTTACTGCCGATTTTCAATACGACCACGGAAAAGACACGGATAAATCGATCATTGGCGACAGAAGGATATTTCCCGATATTTCCACCTTGCCTTCAGAAAGGATTGTAAATTTGGAAAGGGAAAATGAATATCTGGCCCAGTTGGATTACGTTCTTCCCATTGGCGAAACGGCCCAATTTGAAGCGGGGTACAGGGGAAATTTCGACAAATCGGTCACGGATTATCTCCTGGAGGAAGAAGTGGGAACATCGGGCAATTTTGTTCGCAACGACAGTATCTCCAATGTATTTACCTATGAGCAAAACGTAAATGCAATCTATTCGCAATATGGCGATAAATTTGGCAAATTTTCCGTGCTCCTCGGGTTGCGTTTGGAAAACACGGTGATGAAAGGCGATGTATCTGCCGAAAACTTCGCCAACACGGCAAATGTAAATCTCAATTTCGATAAAAATTATACCGGTCTCTTTCCCACGGTAAACCTTACCTATGAATTGGCAGACAGCGAGAACATTACCTTGGGCTACAACAGGCGGATCAACAGACCTTGGCAATGGTTTTTAAATCCTTTCCCATCGCGTTCCAGCGAAACCAATATCTTTCAGGGAAATCCCGATTTGGATCCCGCCTACGCCAGTGCCTTTGATTTAGGTTATTTAAAACGATGGAAGACCCTCACCCTTACCACTTCGGTTTACTATCAATACGAAACCGATGCCTTTGAACGCGTACAGGAAGAAACAGGCGAGGTAACTTCAAAGGGTGTGAATGTTATCCGCTCCCTCCCCATCAACCTCTCCACCAATCAGCGTTTTGGATTTGAAGCGGGCATACTTTACAACCCGACAAACTGGCTTACCCTAAACGGTAGCTTCAATTACTTTATGTTCAAAAAAGAAGGATTCTATAACAATGTGGATTACGGAGCGGAGAACACCAGTTATTTTGGCCGATTCAGTTCTAAAGTGAAATTGCCGGGCAAGGTAGAATGGCAGACCAACGGCTTCTATCGCGGACCTTCAAATAACGCCCAGACCGAAACAGACCCGATGGTATCGGTGGATATGGCCTTGAGCAAGGACATCATTAATAACAATGCAACCTTGGCCATTAATGTGAGCGATTTGCTGAATACGCGAAAGAGAAAAAGCTTTACCGTTACCGATACCTTTAGCAGCGAGAGCGAGTTTCAATGGAGACCGCGAACGGTGACCATGTCGTTTACCTATCGTTTCAACCAGAGCAAACAGCGACAAAGACCCCAACGCGGCGGTGCCATGGAAGACGAAGGATCTTTTGAGGGGTAATTTTCAGATTAGAGACTTCAGATACTAGACGTTAGACATTAGATATTTGTACTCTACACGTACCTATTGGCCGTTCCTAAGGAGTAAGGTGAACCCGGAAATGGAGAACAGTGTGGGTATTGAAAATATGGCCTCAACCCCGATTCCCGAAGCATGTTTGATAATACCAATCATCTTTCTTTGCTAGAATCCGCCCTGCTTTCTGCAGGGGCCCGGGGCCCGATTCCCGATGTGAATCGGGCCAGGCTTTGGCTCTCGGTTCCCTTCTCCAACGGAATCAAATCCTTATTACCCTAGCAATAAAAAGGTATCTCTAGATGGCCCACCTTGTTACCTTATTATATATCCGTTTGAAAAAAGTGAAACGCGTACAAGAAGGCTATAAATACAAAAATCCCGGCATTTGGCACCAGGATTTTTGCAATACTATAAGTAAAACTTTCGCTCACTGCAATTGCTAGCAGACAGATGTTTAATGTTACGGATTCAATTCTTCACGTTGCTTTTTGGCTTCTTTTTTTTCCTTCCATCGTTCGTGCAAAGATCCTCCAATCCAATAAGGCAAAATACCTACCAAAAAGAACATCAACCAAAATCCGATGGTTATCACGATCATGATAACTAGAAATCCTAAAAATTGATCAAAAGTAAACATAGAAAAGACGTTTTATTGGTTGATGGGCCAAAGATAAAAGGTTTTTTCCTGAAAACGCAATAAAATCCTCTCAATTATAAACAACAAATAAACAGATCACATCAATGGAACTGCAATAATGGAATGATGACCCTAACACTTTCTCCAAAAACACGAAGTCGTTTTCGGAAAACCGAATATTTCTAAAAGCCATGACCATTTTGCCCTTCTGGCACATTAGAGGCAATATTCACCTCCCGATTTATCTACTCCATTTTGATTTAATTATCTTTGCACCGGTATTACGCCGAACACAATATTCCGAAATATTTCCTTTCTTTTTTGGATTCATAGGAACAATAGAATATCGGGAATACAAATTGATTTTTCAACCAAAACATGTATTATGCAATATAGAATAGAAAAGGATACCATGGGCGAAGTGAAGGTTCCTGCCGATAAGCTTTGGGGTGCCCAGACAGAGCGTTCATTTGAAAATTTTAAGATAGGGCCCAAGGCCTCCATGCCGCTGGAAATAATCTATGGCTTTGCCTATCTGAAAAAAGCAGCGGCCTATGCCAATTGCGACCTTGGGGTTCTTTCCGAAGAAAAACGCGATCTGATTGCCACCGTTTGCGATGAAATACTTGAAGGCAAGCACGACGACCAATTTCCCTTGGTTATTTGGCAAACCGGAAGTGGCACCCAAAGCAATATGAACGTTAACGAGGTAATTGCCAATAGGGCACATCAGTTGGCGGGAAAGACCATTGGCGAAGGGGAAAAAACACTTCAGCCTAACGACGATGTAAACAAGTCGCAGTCTTCCAACGATACCTTTCCCACAGGAATGCATATTGCCGCCTATAAGAAATTGATGGAAAACACTATTCCGGGAATAGAGCAATTACAGGCAACCCTTCAGCAGAAATCGGAAGAATTTAAAGATGTGGTAAAAATAGGCCGAACTCACTTTATGGACGCCACTCCCCTTACCTTGGGCCAAGAGTTCAGCGGATATTCGTCACAATTGCTTCACGGGCTTAAGGCCTTAAAAAACACCTTGCCCCACCTTTCCGAATTGGCATTGGGCGGAACTGCCGTGGGAACGGGGCTCAATACCCCAAAAGGCTATGATGTGAAGGTGGCGAAATACATTGCCAAATTTACCGGATTGCCTTTTGTGACAGCCAAAAATAAATTTGAGGCCCTGGCGGCACACGACGCCCTGGTAGAATCACACGGCGCGCTCAAACAGTTGGCAGTTGCCCTAAACAAGATAGCCAACGACATACGAATGCTCGCCAGTGGGCCGCGCAGTGGCATTGGAGAAATTAATATTCCCGCAAACGAACCCGGCTCGTCTATTATGCCCGGAAAGGTAAACCCAACCCAATGTGAGGCCTTGACCATGGTGTGTGCCCAAGTGATAGGCAACGATATGGCCGTGACGGTTGGCGGCATGCAAGGGCAATTTGAACTGAATGTGTTCAAACCCGTGATGGCCGCAAATTTCCTGCAATCGGCGCAATTGCTGGGCGATGCGTGCGTTTCCTTTGATATCCATTGCGCCCAAGGAATTGAGCCCAATTATGAAGTAATAAAAAGACAGTTGAACAATAGCCTGATGCTCGTTACCGCCCTGAATACCAAAATAGGATATTACAAAGCGGCGGAAATAGCCAATACGGCCCATAAAAATGGAACCACCCTGAAGGAGGAAGCGGTTAACTTGGGTTATGTATCGGCCGAAGATTTTGACAAATGGGTGCGCCCCGAAGACATGGTTTAAAAACAGGAAACCTTAATTTTCATTTAAGCCACGCAGCCTGAGAATTTTGGTTTGCGTGGTTTTCTTTTTTTACAATCCACTCATACCATCCACTTCTCCTTTTTCCTCTTCGGAATTCAGATTTCTGTATGCCGTTGTCAGGTGCGAAATGATATCGCCGGCGAGCAAAGAATCATATCCCAAACGATCCGCAGCCAGATCTCCGGCATATCCGTGCATAAACACGCCAAAAATCGCGGCTTCCAGAGGTTTATAGCCCTGCGATAGCAAGCCCGCCAAAATTCCGCTGAGCGTATCGCCACTCCCTGCCGTGGCCATTCCCGGATTTCCGGAAGTATTCAAATACATATTATCACCTTTGACAATACAGGTGTAGGCACCTTTAATCACCACAATCACTTCATATTTTTTAGACATTTCCTTTACCTGTGAAATCTTTCCAAAATCATTTAACCAGTCTCCAATCAGCCGTTTCAGTTCGCCGGGATGGGGTGTTAATATGGAATCCTTCGGAACCAGCTCAAGCAATTCCCTATTTTCGGAAAGTATGTTTAGGGCATCGGCATCCAAAACCATGGGCTTTTGGGTTGCCTTCAGCAATTGGGCCAAGGCATCTACCGTTTTTGGAGCTGTGCCTATTCCCATTCCCACGGCGATGGCCGCGGGTTTGAACTCCACGGCAATATTTGTCAACAACTTTTCGTCCTCATCGGTAACGACCATGGCCTCGGGCAGGGTCGTTTGCAAGATGGTATATCCGCATTTGGGAACGAAGGCGGTGACCATTCCGGCACCTATTTTGAAGGCGGCCGAACTTGCAAGCACGGCGGCCCCAATTTTTCCATAGCTACCGGCGACAATCAAAACATGGCCGTAAGTGCCTTTATGGCTGAATTTCTCGCGAAAGCGGTATAAATAGCCGACAGTGTCTTTATCGATGAGAAAGGCCAAAGGCGTTGCGGCATCCAAGAAATCTTCATCCAATCCAATGTTGAGAATTTTGAAACCGGAAACATAGGGTGCTGAATCGGGAAGAAAAAAGGACAGTTTGGGTATTTGAAAAGTCAGGGTGAAATCGGCCGTTACAATAGCATCCCTATCCGCTATGGCCTTGTCTGCATAGAGTCCGCTGGGAATATCCACGGAGAGCACAAAGGCCCCACTGGCATTGATATGCCCGATCAATTTTTTTGTCCACCCCTGGGGACTTCGGCTAAGACCAATGCCAAAGATGGCATCGACCACAAAATGCGAACGCTCAATTTCGGGAAAATCGCCTTCTCCATTAATGGTAATGGGATCGGCTTGTGATACGGTTTTTAACCTTTCGTAATTGGTCCGGAAATCGGCAGAGCGGTTTTTGCTGAAATTCACCACATAGACCCTCACATTGTAACCCTCCTCCCGAAGCAATCGTCCCACCACCAGTCCGTCTCCTCCGTTGTTGCCAATCCCGCAAAAAATGTGGATGGGCACCTGCGAACCGTTCAGCTCGTGATGTATCCATTCAAAAACCCTTTGACCGGCCCGCTCCATAAGTTGTGTGCCGGAAATATCCTGACGTTTTATGGTGGCTTGATCGGCCCGATAAATCTGTTCTGCGGAAAGAATCTTCATGACGCTGAATTTTTCAAGTTGTGTATCCAATAGTGGTGTTGCTCCAATCTCAAAGATAGGCACAAGCTTTGATGTTGAAAAGAGGTTTATAACTTAATGGCTCTGTGGGGAAAGTGCGTTTTTATTATGAATAACTTTAAAAAAAACCTATTATCGATACTCGAGACAGTGATTTGTTGGCAATGCGGCCGGAAATTCCTTCCGCAAAAATAAGTGTTAATATGTGTTCAGATGAGCGTTTTCAAAACCTTACCTTGCGGCCGGTGGCAAAACTTCAAAACAATCTTTTGATCGCCGCTTTTCGCAATTATGTGGCCAAGCATAAAAACGTGTTCTACACCTTATCTTTGGAAAAACGATTGGAATACATTGAAACCTCGGTAAACAAGGATATGAAATTCCGCAATTCGCTAAAGGGAATGATCATTGGGCAGTTTACCTTAAACGAGTTTGAAATCTACATCCAAAATTCCTCCGCCCTTAACAAACGGATGATGGATCTGGTAAAGGAACGCCTGAAAAGCAATATCCAATTGTTTGAGCCCAACTTTGTTTAATCTTCGCCTTCAAGGAGAAAAACTCCATTGAGATCTGTGGTAAGAACAGAGCTCATATAATCAAAGAACGGGAGCAAAAGGTTAAAATGATGAAGAACGGTAGCGCCAAAGGAATCGCTGAAAACTTCTTCATCTGTGAAGTGATGTCTTACCACAAATTTCTTCAACTTTATCAAATCAATGTTGTCGTGATGGGGATCAAATCCCTTGGGTGCTGTTTTTACCGCCGAATCGGTGATAAACGCACCAAAGGCTTTGGCAAATTCCGATTGCTCTAGAATATCCTTTATTTCCGAGGAATCCATTTCAAATTCTTTGCGTATTCGCAACAGATCGACCGGATTCGGATTGAAAAAACCTCCTGCCACCAATGAATTTCCCGGTTGCAGCCGCAAATAGTAACTCCCGCGCCTATGGGCTCCAGCCCTGAGAAAACTGGCGCTGCGGTGTACGTTATAAGGCGTTTTGTCGGCAGAAAAACGCAGGTCGCGATAAATTCTGTAAACCTTTGTCTTTGAGACTTTATCCCATTTGTTTAGCCCGGATTCTATTTCGGCATAAAAATTTTTAAACACTTCCTCATGCTCCAAAAACTCGGATTTGTGTTCCTGCATCCATTCACGGGAATTATTTTCCTTTAATTTTTTTAAGAAATCAAAACTCTTTTCCGGAATTACCGTATTCATAAATCTATCATTTCGGCTTAAAACCATTTTTTCCTTTTAAAAAACCAAACCATTGCCAGTATAACCAAGAGCATGAGCGCCAATAGGTAGAAGTAGCCGTACTCTAAATGAAGTTCGGGCATATTATCGAAATTCATGCCATAAATGCCCGCCATAAATGTGAGGGGTATAAAAATGGAGGCCATAATGGTAAGCACCTTCATTACTTCATTCATTTTGTTGCTCAGGGTGGTCATATACATATCCATCAGGCCCCAGATCATTTCGCGATAAATCTCCACGCTTTCATTTATCTGGATTATATGGTCATATAGGTCGCGGATGTATTTGTTGGTCCGCTCCTCAATCAACGGGCTCTCTATCTTCTCCAACCGGTTGATCACTTCGCGAAGGGGCAATACCGCGCGTCTTATCCTAAGGATTTCCTTTTTAAGCTCCTGTATTTCCTCGGTTATGTTATCGTCACTTGAACTGTCAAAAAGTTTGTCTTCCAGAATTTCCACCTTGTTGCCCAAGAATTCTATTACGGCAAAGTAGTTGTCCACTGCGCCATCGAGTATGGCAAACATCAAGTAATCCGCTCCCGAACTGCGAATACGGCCCCTGCCCTGCTCCAGCCGCTCCCGCAAGTCGTCAAAGACGTCGCCCTCGGCTTCCTGAAAAGTGAGAACATAATCCTTGCCCATTACCAGGCTTATATGCTCGTTGGTTAAATGTTCTTCTTCGTTATAGTGGAGCATTTTGAAGACGATAAACAGATAGTCCTCATATTCGTCAATCTTTGGCCGTTGGCTGGTGGTAACGATATCTTCCTGAATAAGCGGGTGCAGATCAAAGTGATTTCCCAATTCCACTATGGCTTGTGTATCGCTCAAGCCGTTGATGTTAATCCAGGTAATGTGGGTAGCATCCTCATATTTAAAGGCCTCGGCCACCGAAGAGGTCTTATAGCGTTCGTAATTGTCTTTGGAATAATCAATGATATCCAGTTCGGTCTTTGCCGTGACTTTCTTGCCCGTATACTGCACCGTACCCGGAGAAAGGTTTCGGGCACGTTTGGGCTGAAGCTTAGTGGTCTTTTGGTTCTTTCGTCGTCGTTTGGCCATAGGCGCGAATTTTTCTTAAAGGTAGGAAAAAGTAAAAAGGAATCCATTCCTATTTCACATTAGCCCAATGGCCCCCCTGCTGTTTAAAATTTTGTGGATATAAATAAATTTCCGCTTTCATAAATCTTCTCAGAATAGCTATTTTAACGGCCGTAAATCATTGTTGAAACCACAGCTCCTTCCCTTATGCAGTTAACCGCACTCGATTGGATTTTGATAATCATTTTTTTTGTTGTTTTCATTGTCATTGGCCTGGTAGTTTCCAAACAGTCGGGAAAAGATACGAAGTCGTTTTTTCTTTCAGACCGAAACATGCAGTGGTGGCTATTGGGAGTGAGTATGGTGGCCACGACCTTTGCCGCCGATACTCCCAACTTTGTCGCCGGGTTGATTCGCGAGGAGGGTGTATATGGCAACTGGATTTGGTGGAGTTTTTTGCTCACCGGAATGCTTACCGTGTTTTTTTATGCTAAGTTATGGCGGCGAAGTGGGATCACCACCGATCTGGAATTTTACGAATTGCGCTATAGTGGAAAAAGTGCCGCCTTTCTCAGAGGTTTCCGCGCCATTTATTTAGGAGTATTTTTCAATATTGTCATCATGGCCAATGTGTGCCTGGCCGCAATCAAGATAGGCCATGTAATGTTCGGACTTTCGGCTGTAAACGTGTTGCTGATTGCCTCTCCCGTAGTGGTTATCTATTCAGCCTTTGGAGGGTTAAAAGGAGTGTTGCTCACCGATTTTGTACAATTTTTCATCGCCATGGTAGGAAGCGTGTGGGCGACAATCTTTATTGTAAATATGCCGGAAATAGGGGGAATTAAAAAACTGATCTCCACCCCCGAAGTCGCTGCCAAAACCGCCATGCTTCCCGATTTTTCCAATCCGGAATTGCTGGTCCCGCTGCTTATTATTCCCTTGGCCGTGCAGTGGTGGAGCGTGTGGTATCCCGGTGCCGAACCGGGAGGTGGAGGCTATATTGCCCAAAGGATGCTCGCCGCAAAAAACGAAAAACACGCTACCTGGGCCACCCTGTTTTTTAACTTTGCCCATTACGCCCTTAGACCTTGGCCGTGGATTGTCATTGGCCTGGCCTCCCTTGTAATCTATCCCAACCTGGAGAGCTTGCAGGCGGCCTTTCCCAACCTGGACCCTGCTTTTGTAAAACACGATCTCTCCTATCCCGCCATGCTTACCTTTTTGCCTGCCGGTCTGTTGGGTATTGTCATAACCTCGCTTATCGCGGCCTTTATGAGTACTATTTCCACCCATTTAAATTGGGGCAGTTCTTATGTGGTCAACGATTTCTATGTGCGATTTATACGAAAAGAAGCGAGCGGAAAAGAACAGGTAGCCGTAGGCCGCACCTCCACCGTGGTGATGATGGTCTTTGCCGGACTGCTGGCGTTGGTTTTGGAAGAAGCGCGCGAGGGTTTTAACCTTTTGCTGTCCATTGGCGCCGGTACCGGATTGCTCTTTATCCTGCGCTGGTTTTGGAGCAGGATAAATCCGTATAGCGAAATTGCTGCCATGGCCATCTCCTTTGCCATTGCCGCTTTCTTCTTTGCCAATAACAAAATGGAAACGCCCTGGATCGATATCGCCGGATACTGGCAATTGGTGATCAGTGTTTTTGTCACCACCGTGGGATGGGTTGCCGTTACTTTATTGACACGCCCATCCAACCCGGAAAAGCTGCACAGCTTTAACAGCCTTATCTTCGGAAATGAATCAAAGTTTAAAGGCTTCGGCATAAAAATACTCGGATTTTTCGCGGGTGTAGTCGGGGTGTATTGTGTTTTGTTTGCCATTGGGAATTTTATCTACGGCAACAACCTACTCGCTTCTGTCCTGGTGGCCGTTACTGTGGTATGCAGTTGGGCGGTATTGACCTCATTGCGACAAACACGGTAAAAAAATCACCGGATTTAGTTATTCCCCAAAATCAAGGGCATCCCGCTGTCGCCCGAGCCTATGACCACAACTTTGCTATTGGTGGATTTCGAAAGTTCAATTGTAGCCTGGATTCCTTTTTCCTGCAGGATCTTGTCGGTAAGGGAAGCACTTAAAATGGAGTTGGCACGTGCCTTTCCTTCGGCTTCAATCCTTTGGCGCTCGGCCTCCTTTTCTGCCTTTTCCAATCGAAATTCATATTCCAGCGATTCCTGTTCCTGTCTCAGTTTTCTTTCAATGGCCTCCTTTATGGCCGGAGGGAGGGTAACATCGCGCACGAGCACTTCGTTAAGCTGAATGTACTGCTTGTCCAGAATCTTTTTGGTTTCGTCAAAGATTTCATCCTGAATGGCATCGCGCTTACTGGAATACAACTGTTCCGGTGTATAACGTCCCACCACGCTTCTCGCCGCACTTCGAATGGCGGGCATGATGATTCGCTGTAAATAATTCTCCCCCTTTTCCTGATGCAGTTTTCCCACATCGGAATATATAGGCTGGTACCAAGCAGAGGCATCCAGTTTTATTTCCAGTCCGTTTGAGGAAAGTACTTGCATCCTTTCGGAGAGTTCCTGTTGGCGCACCTCATAAACAAAAACCTTGTTCCACGGGGCAATCAGGTGAAAACCTTCCCCCATGGGCGGCTTGTCGGTAACCACTCCATTCCCGAAGGTTTCATAGAGTACGCCCACATCTCCCGATTTGATGGTTACTGAAGATTTGGCAATTATGATAATCAATACAATAATCCCGATAATAACGGGTATTGTCAATTTAGGTAATCTTTCCATATATTTTATTTTTAAGTTTCCGGTTACGGATGATATTTGTTGTTTATTTTAAATTGAAATTTGCTGGCGACCAACTATTTTGTAAGAGCTACATTGAATTCTTCTGAAGCCATATTTTTTCCGAATTGCGGGAATTCTTCCAATAACGAGTTATTTTATCTTGAAATAAAGACTTTAAACAAGGCCGTTGTATTTTCTGATAAACCATTCCGCGGCAAGGGCTAGAACAATGAGGGCGAGTAAATATTTCCAATCTATCAGCGGAAGCACCTTCTGTTGCGATTTCTGGATGTTTTGGAAATTTTCATTCCGAAGAAGGTCTTGAATCACGTCTTTTCCTTGGGAAATAAAATATTCCTGTCCCCCCGTTTGTTGGGCCACCCTGCCAAGTTTGGCAATATCGGCATTTAAAAACTGACTTTCCACATCAAATTCGAGAATTGTAAAATTTCCGCTGGCTGAAACGGTTTTGTCGGTTGTTGAAACCTCGTACAGATAATCACCTGCGGGAAGGTTGCTCAGGTCCACCTGATAGAAATTGTTTCTCAAAAGCATGGGAAACACAGTGCTGTTGCCCGTTTCTGTGTTTTTTACTTCAACTTCCAACGACGCCCTATCGTCAAACACGTAATTTTTGTCAAAATACTGGGCCGAAATCTTGATGGGGCTATTGCCGTAATAAAAATTTTCCGCTTCCACTTCCAATCTGTTTCTGCGTTTGTTGGAAGCGAGGTACTGCACAATATTTCCCATAAAATCGTCAAATCCCTGAAAGCTGCCCGAGTTGATGTAGTTGCGCGCCCGCCACCTCCAAAATCCTTCTCCATCCCACAGAGCTTCCCGCCTGCCCGAAATTTCCATGGTAGCCAACATCGCATTTCCGGTGGCAAGCCCCTGCACCGTTTGGTCCAGCATGCTTTGGTGGGGAATTTTTATCTCCAATTGGCCAAAATGGGTATAAAGTGGCGGAAAATCGTCAAAACCAATATCCTCCACGGCAAAACTTCCGTAGTTGGTATTCAGACTGGCCTGAACCTCTTCGCGCTGAGGGGATATTTCCTTTTGAAAATTTTTCTGGGCACCGTTTAAAAATCGCCAGTCCGTCTGCAGGCCGGAGATGATCAAGGCGTTTTTTTCTATGGCCGACATCTCCTTTATTAGGGAGGCAAAGTTCCGAGTGGGCTGGTACAGGATGACCAACTGATAATCGTTGAGCAGCCCACTGGCCTCCTGTGGTTTGGCAAAGCGCACGGTGCGCCTTTCGTTGCTGGTGATCGCTTTTTTCATCGCCCCCAGATCAGGATGTACCAGATCGCTGACAATCAAAACATTTGTCGCCTGGTCTATTACCTCTACCGCAAAAATCTTTTTGTTGTTGATGGTATTTTTTTCGTTTTCCAGTGGCCGTAATTCTGCTGAGTATTTTTGTAGGCCTGCTTGCGCTGCGGGCAAGGTGAAATTCACTATTTGGGAACTTTCCCGTTCCGAAAAAACAACCGCCTTCTTTGCAATGGCCTCTCCGTTTTGCCGTATCACCAACTCTGAATTTGCCGCTGCCGTACCGCTATATGACAGGATTACTTCCACGGGAAACTCATTTTTTAAAAAAGCATACCGATTGGTGTTCAATTGTTCTATTTTCAGGTCTATACGTTTGGCGGAATCGCCCAGAACAACAGGAAAAATAGGGTTTGTGAAATTTCGGGAGGAAAACTCATAATCGCTGCCAAGGGTTTGGTTGCCATCGGTAAGCAGGATGGTGGGTGCCAGGGTGTGTTTAAAGATTTCATCGACGGTTTTCAGGGCTTCGGAAATATTGGTGTTTTTTTCTGAAAAAGTGAGGGAGTCCAGCGGCTGTACATTACTGCCAAAAGTAAATAGGGAAATATCAAATTTTTCATTTATTTCCGGGTTATTCTGAAGCTGCTCCAAAAACGTTTTGGCATTGTCCACTTGTCCCAGACCCGCTATGGAAGCCGAATTATCGATAAGGATGGGGAGTTGCGGTTTTTCAATTCGATAGGTTTCGCTAACCAACTTTGGATTAATGAGAAGCAACAAAACGCAGAAAACGGAAACAAACCTGAGGATGCCGAAAGTCCATCGCAGCGCAGGCGATTGTTTTGACCTAAATCCGTACATAAAAACGGCAAGGGCAACGGCAATTGCCCCTGCGATTATTATGTAGATTATGGTTTCTGTAGCCACTATGGAAAAAAGGGATTTTCTTTAAAAACAGTCCTACCGCTTAGGACAAAGGAGGTGGAAAACTACTTTCACAAACCGAAAAAGATTGTAAATAAACAAGGATCTTGCCCTGTTGGTGCATTAGGTTAGCATTCCGCCGTCTACGTTGAGCACTTGCCCCGTAACATAGGCGGAAAGATCACTGGCCAGGAAAACACAAACATTGGCAATATCCTCGGGACTACCGCCGCGTTTAAGAGGAATGGCGTTTCGCCAGCCTTGCACGGTTGCTTCGTCAAGCTTATCGGTCATTTCTGTTTCGATAAACCCGGGTGCAATGGCATTGCAGCGGATATTTCGAGAGCCGAGCTCCAAGGCGATTGATTTGGTAAATCCTATGATTCCCGCTTTGGAAGCGGCATAATTTGCTTGTCCGGCATTGCCCTTGACGCCTACCACAGAACTCATATTGATGATAGAGCCTTTTCGTTGCTTTAGCATGGTGCGCTGCACGGCTTTTGTCATATTGAATACCGATTTTAGGTTTACTTCGATCACACGGTCAAAATCTTCTTCGGAAATGCGCATCAACAAGTTGTCTTTGGTAATTCCGGCGTTGTTGACAAGAATATCTATACTGCCAAAATCCTTCAACACCTCTTCCACCAGTTTCTGTGATTCTTTATAATCGGCGGCATCGCTCTTATATGCTTTCACTTTAATCCCATTTGTGGATAACTGAGAGGCAAGTTCATTCGACGTTTCAGCAGAAGAGCTATAAGTAAAGGCCACATGGGCCCCGTGCTTTACAAATTCTTCCACAATACCCTTTCCTATTCCCCGGCTTCCCCCGGTGACAATGGCCGTTTTTCCTTCCAATAATTTCATAATTTAATCGGTTTTTTTTTGATGCTCTCTATTGATACCCTTCGCTTTAGGGCGAGAACGAGTTTATGCAATGGATTTTTCAGAATTCAAATTTGTTGCGAAATACACCTTCATAAGAGGCGCAGTCAAATATAACAAAAGCCCATGGCTTCCCAACAAAAAAAGCCCCGTGAATTTACGAGGCCTTATTGTATTGAAGATTCCCTTATTCGAAATCCGGCAAAAGATTTCCATCTTCGCCTATCCAGTTTTTTAGTGCTACCCGCTTTTCCCGAGTTCCTGGAATGGGAATAGTAACCACTTTGTCTTTTTTGCGAAGGGCAAAGACCGCACTTACCAATGATTTGCGGGTCTTGTCAAAGGACGAGGGATCCAGTTTCATCGTCACCATGGCATGGTTGGTAAGTTCGTCCAGAGTGAGGGGTCGGTGGATGCTGCGCAATCTGCTGGTAACAAATTTGCTCCAAACCGATTTTCTACCTCTCTTGCCCTTGGTCTTTTTGGGTTCTGCCTTTTTGCTTTTTTTATCGGTATTTTCCGCTTCGGCAGTCTTTGAAAGCTGTAGTATGGCAGAATCAGTGTTACTGATAAGACTGTCGGGCAAGGAAACTTCCTCCAGTTGATCCAATACCTCTTTTAATTCCTGCAATCTTTTTAGGGCAATACCGTATTCGCGATAATACTCCAGTTTAATCTGGCGCAATGTTTCAATGGGGAGTTTCATAAGCTATTATATTAAGGATTAAAGATTTTATCCTAAAACTTCGGCAACTTTTTTGCCGATTTCGGCGGGGCTATCCACCACGTAAATGCCGCATTCGCGCATTACTTTTTTCTTGGCTTGGGCGGTATCCTCGCTTCCACCGACAATGGCGCCCGCGTGGCCCATGGTTCTGCCCGCTGGGGCAGTCTCTCCGGCGATAAAGCCAATCACCGGTTTTTTTATTCCACTGTCCTTATACCATTGGGCGGCGTCAATCTCCAATTGTCCCCCAATTTCCCCAATCATAACCACAGCCTCGCTGTCGGGATCGTTAATGAGCATTTCAAGAGCTTCCTTGGTGGTCGTTCCAATGATGGGATCCCCTCCAATGCCGATGGCGGTGGTAATTCCCAAACCTTGTTTTACCACCTGGTCTGCGGCTTCGTAGGTAAGGGTTCCTGATTTTGACACAATACCCACTTTTCCCTTTTTAAATACAAAGCCTGGCATAATTCCCACTTTGGCCTCCCCGGGGGTAATCACTCCCGGACAGTTGGGCCCGATAAGGCGACAATCTTTGTCTTTTATATAGTCTGCCGCGGTAATCATGTCTTTAACAGGAATGCCCTCTGTAATGGTAATGATAACCTTGATTCCTGCGTTGGCCGCTTCCATAATGGCGTCTGCGGCAAATGCAGGCGGAACAAAAATAATGGTTGTATCGGCCCCGGTCTTTTCCACTGCTTCTGCCACGGTGTTGAATACAGGTAAGTCTAGGTGCGTTTGGCCCCCTTTTCCCGGGGTTACCCCTCCAACTACGTTGGTTCCGTATTCAATCATCTGCTCAGAGTGAAATGTTCCTTCACTGCCTGTAAATCCTTGAACTATTATTTTTGAATTTTTATTTACTAAAACACTCATTGTCAGTTATTTTCTATTAATTGTTTGTTTATTCGTTTTAAGCACCATTTTTAATGCCGTGTACAAAGATATTGCTTTTACCCAAGCTAAGGCAGAATATCAGATCTTTACTCTATGGTAGCTCTCTGTGGTGTCGTCGTTGTCGGTAACCGGTTGACTAACCTGATAGCCGCGGAATATTTTGTCGTCCTTGACCTCCCAGATGGCGATGAAATGTGAAATTCCCATTTCCTCGTCGGGATTTTCCATGGTCCTTACATAGTATTTGTATCTGATGGTGACAAAATTCTCATCGGCCAAAAGATGGCTTACCTCCAGACGAAGGTCGTTATAGGTGCGACGCACCTCTTCAAAAAAAGCTCCAATATCATTGTAGTGCATAATGGAGAGTCCATTGGCACTGTTCCAAATAAGTTCCATTTCAGGGTGGAAGAACCGTTCCAGCACATCGCTCTCCTTGAGGATGTTGGCCCGATAGAAATCCCTAATAATTTCCTTTGCCTTGTTCATTTTATTTTATCCAATTTTTCAATTATGTCAGGAATAAGCTTTATGGAAGCCATTTCCTTGTATTTTTTTCTAAATTCATCTGCCGGAGTGCCAAAATAGGCCCTATTGCCTGGCAGTGATTTACTTACCCCGCTCTGTGCCGAAATGACGGCCTTTTCACCTATGGTAATTCCGCTGGTAATCCCCACTTGCCCCCAAATGGTGACAAAGTCTTCTATTAACACACATCCGGCTATGCCCACTTGGGAAGCAATCAAACACCTTTTTCCGATAATTGTATCGTGGCCCACATGAACCTGATTGTCCAGTTTTGTTCCCGCACCTATGGTCGTGGAGGAAGTCACGCCCCTGTCTATGGTACAAAGGGCACCTATATCTACCCCATCTTCTATAACCACATTGCCACCGCTCAACAATTGGTCGAAATGATCGGGCCTGTTTTTATAATAAAAAGCGTCGCTACCCAAAACGGTGCCGGCATGAATGGTAACATTGTCGCCGACAATCGTATTGTCATACAGACATACATTGGCATGGATAAGGCAATTGCGACCTATTTTTACGTTGTTTCCTACAAAGACATTGGGCTGGAGGACCGTGCCCTCCCCTATTTGGGCAGATTCTGAAATACTTTGGCTCGCGGTTTTAAATGGACGAAAATAGTGGGTGAGCTTGTTGAAATCGCGAAAGGGATCGTCTGAAATGAGCAATGCTTTTCCCTCTGGGCAGGCTACCTCTTTATTTATAAGAATTACCGTCGCCGGGGACTGCAGGGCCTTGTCGTAATACTTGGGATGGTCTACAAAAACGATATCGCCAGGCTGCACCACATGGATTTCATTCATGCCCAATACCGGAAACTGCGGATCCCCCACATAGTCTGAACCGATTAGGTGGGCAATGTTTTCCAAGGTTTGCGGAGTGGGAAATTTCACGTCTTAATATCTCTGTTGGGTTACTCTTTCATTCGTTCTTGATACTGGCCTTTTTCCGTATCGATTCTTATTTTGTCGCCTTCATTGACGAATAAAGGCACGTTGATCTCGGCACCTGTTTCCACGATTGCCGGCTTGGTGGCATTGGTGGCCGTATTTCCCTTTACTCCCGGTTCGGTGGAAGTTACCTCCAGAACAACATGGGCAGGCATTTCCACAGATAAGGGAGAGCCATCTTCGGTATTGATCAACACGGTAACTATCTCGCCTTCCTTCATCAACTCTGGAGTGTCCAATATATCCTTCATCAGGCTTATTTGAGTGTAATCTTCGGTATTCATAAAATGATACAGTTCGCCCTCATTATACAGGTATTGATATTTACGTGTTTCCACCCGAACATCGTCAATTTTATGGCCGGCGGAAAAAGTGTTGTCTATGGTTTTGCCGGTGGTTACGCTTTTGAGCTTGGTTCGAACAAAAGCAGGTCCTTTCCCGGGTTTCACGTGAAGGAATTCTATTATTTTATAAATGTCGTTATTGTAGCGAATGCAGAGTCCTTTTCTAATGTCTGATGATGTGGCCATTTTTGGTAGTGCGTTTAGATTTTGAGATATGGATTATAATTTTCTTATAAGAAACAGGGGTCAATTGGAATTGAAATAACCCTTCATGATTCCGCGTTTTGAGTTTTTGATAAACTGAAGGATTTCATCCCGCTCCGGGGTGGCTTCCATTTCGGCCTCAATAATTTCCGTGGCCTGGGTGGTATTGTAATTTTTCTGATACAACAGGCGGTAGATATTTTGGATTTCGGTTATTTTTTGGGAAGAAAACCCTCTTCTGCGCAGTCCGATGGAATTTATTCCCACATAGCTTAGCGGTTCCCGGGCTGCCTTCACATAAGGAGGAACGTCTTTGCGCACCAACGAACCGCCGGTGACAAAGGCATGGTTTCCTATCATACAAAACTGATGTACGGCAGTCATTCCTGCCAAAACCACATAATCCCCTACGGTAATATGTCCTGCCAAGGTGCTGTTGTTACTGAAAATGCAATTGTCTCCCACAATGCAATCGTGGGCAATGTGGCAATAGGCCATAATCCAGCAATTTTTTCCCACCACGGTTTTCCCGCGATCGATGGTTCCCCGATTGATGGTTACATATTCCCTGATAGTTGTTCCGTCGCCAATTTCGGCTGTGGTTTCCTCATCCTTGAATTTTAGGTCCTGAGGCACACCAGAGATAACGGCACCGGGAAAAATATTGCAATTCTTTCCGATGCGCGCCCCTTCCATGATGGTTACGTTACTGCCTATCCAGGTTCCTTCCCCTATCACCACATTGTTATGGATGGTGGTAAAGGGCTCTATTACTACATTCTTCGCTATTTTTGCGCCCGGATGGACGTATGCTAAGGGTTGATTCATTTCGTTTTTTTAATATTTCCAATTTAGAAATCACTTTTGCTGAGGCGAAAACAGTACTACAGGTTTTTCGTTTTTACCATTTGGGCCATCAATTCTGCTTCGGTTACCAGTTTGTCATTGGCATAGGCATTTCCGCTCATGTGGACTATCCCGCGCCGAATAGGGGAGATCAACTCGAGCTTAAAGATCAGGGTATCGCCCGGATTTACCTGTTGCTTAAACTTTACATTGTTGATCTTCATAAAATAGGTGAGGTAATTTTCGGGATCGGGCACGGTGCTCAATGCCAAAATACCACCTGTTTGCGCCATGGCTTCCACGATCAAGACCCCTGGCATTACGGGAGCACCGGGAAAGTGGCCTACAAAAAACGGTTCGTTCATGGTCACGTTTTTTAGACCGACCACGTGGGTGTCCGACATTTCCATAATCTTGTCCACCAATAAAAAGGGCGGCCTGTGCGGCAACATGGACATGATTTCATTTACATCCTTCACCGGGGTTTGATTGATATCGAATTTTGGAATGTTGTTTCTGCTTTCCAACCGGATGATCTTGGCTAGTTTTTTTGCAAATTCGGTATTGACGTGATGTCCGGGTTTGTTGGCAATAACCTTCCCGCGGATTCGGGTGCCCACAAGGGCTAAATCGCCCATCACGTCCAGCAACTTGTGCCGGGCCGCTTCATTGGGATAATGAAGTGTGAGATTGTCCAGAATGCCGTTGGGTTTTACCGAGATGTTATCCTTGCCAAAGGCGGTTCGCAATTTGTCCATCGTCTCTGGAGACAGTTCCTTGTCCACATAGACAATGGCGTTATTTAAGTCGCCTCCCTTTATCAGGCCGTGCTCCAGAAGCGTTTCTATTTCATGGAGAAAGCTAAAGGTACGGGCATTGGCTATCTCGGTTTTAAATTCTGAAATATCTTTTAAATAGGCATTTTGGGTGCCCAGGACCTTGGTGCCAAAATCTACCATCGCCGTAACCTGGTATTCATCGGCAGGCATGACGATGATCTCGCTTCCCGTAGCTTCGTCCACATACGAAATGACCTCCTTTACCACGTATTCCTTTCGCGGGGCGTTCTGTTCCACTATTCCGGCCTTTTCAATGGCCTCGACAAAGTATTTTGAAGATCCATCCATTATGGGAGGCTCGGGAGCGTTGAGCTCCATAATACAGTTGTCAATGTCCATTCCTACCAAAGCGGCCAAAACGTGTTCTGAGGTCTGGATTTTTACTCCTTTTTTCTCCAGGTTGGTCCCTCTTTGGGTGTTGACCACAAAATTGGCCTCGGCCTCGATTGTAGGTTTGCCCTCAAGGTCGGTTCTCACAAAGCTAAATCCGTGATTCTCGGGGGCGGGCTTAAAGGTCAAGGTAACCTCTTTTCCGGTGTGCAACCCTACTCCGGCAAGGGAAACCTCCTTCCCGATGGTGCGCTGTTTTACCACACTTTCATTCATTGTCAATTTTTTTTTCAAGAATATTAAGCCTTTCCATTAGTTTGGGAAGGTTTTTAAAATGAACATAACTCTTATTGAAATCGCCATAGCCAAAAGCAGGAGAACCTTGAATGGTTTCATTGTCCTTTACATTTCTTCCTATTCCGCTTTGGGCTTGCACCTTCACGTTGTTTCCAATAACAATATGCCCTGCAATTCCCACCTGGCCTCCAATCATGCAATTCTTTCCTATTTTGGTGGAACCGGCAACGCCCGTTTGGGCGGCAATCACCGTATTCTCACCTATGGTCACGTTGTGGGCTATCTGTATTTGATTGTCCAGCTTCACCCCTTTCTTTATCACCGTGGAGCCCAGGGTTGCCCTATCTATGGTGGTGCCCGCTCCTATGTCCACGTAGTCTTCTATGACAACATTCCCCGTTTGGGGTATTTTTTTATATTCTCCGCTTTCATTGGGGGTAAACCCAAATCCATCTGCTCCAATCACAACGCCACTATGGATAATGCAAAATTTCCCTACCACGGTTTCTGAATATATTTTTGCGCCAGTGAACAAAATGGTATTGTCGCCAATACTCACATTGTCCCCTAGATAAACATTGGGATAGATTTTTACATTATTCCCCAATTGAACGTTTTCGCCCAAGTAAGCAAAGGCACCAAGATACAAGTTTTCTCCATATTTGGCACTTTCATGAATATAAACGGGATTTTCTATTCCCGATTTGTTCATTTTAACCTGATTGTAATATTCCAGTAACTGCGAAAACGCCTTGTAGGCGTTTTCTACCTTTATTAAGGTGGTGTTTATGGGATGTTCCGGTACAAAGTCGTCATTGACTATGGTAATGGATGCCTGGGTGGAATAAATATAATGGGTGTATTTGGGGTTTGCCAAAAAGGTAAGACTGCCCTCGCTGCCCTCTTCTATTTTTGCAAGTTCGTGCACCGTAACATCCTCATCTCCTTCTACGGTACCTTGGAGAATTCCTGCTATCTGGGCTGCTGTAAACTTCATGGATTATTATAATTTTTGAATGATGGGGTTTACCAAAAAGACCAGGTGCAAGATACATCTCTTAAAATGAACGGGATACGACTTTTTAGTTTTCATTCCTGCAAAAATAGAAAAAAAGCAGATAGTAGCTTAGGGCTGTTTGTTGTTTTTTGGGGAGCACATATAGTATTTCACCACCCACTGCGATAGGGCTTCCAGGTTCAATTGATCGCTTGCCTTGGCCACTTCCACGATCTTTCCATTTCTCCTAAGGAGATTTATGGTGTCTTTCTTCATGCTGTAGGCCTGATTTTCCATTCTGCCCGTAAAGACAAAATAGGCGGCCTCTTTTTCAGAGAGTCCGTATCTTTCCATGAATTCCAAACGCTTTGTGGCGATCTTTTTTTCCGAAAAGGGTTTGGGGCTTACCTTCACCTTTAACAAATCGCGGTGGAGCAGCATTTGGCAAAGGTTCCGAAGAACAAAATCGCTGCTCTCGCTCCATTCCTTCAGTGCCCATACAATATCGTTATCGTCCAGACGGGCAAATATGGCCAAGACGTCGTCGGTGAAATCCTCAACCGTGATATTGTTTTTCAGAAAAAACAATAGCGGTTTGCTCGCCGGCAGCATTTCTGCTCCCATAGCGGTAATTTCCTTTGCCCTCTTTAGCACCCGCACCAGCAACTGCTCTGCTCCTATTCCCGTTTTGTGAAGGTACACCTGCCAGTACATAAGGCGGCGGGCGACCAAAAAATTCTCAACGGAATAGATGCCCTTTTCCTCCACGACCAAACTGTCGTTTTTTACGTGAAGCATGGCAATAAGCCGTTGGGCATTCACGGTTCCCTCGGGCACCCCGGTATAGAAACTGTCCCTCTTAAGATAATCCAACCGGTCCATATCCAGTTGCCCGGACACCAATTGATGGAAAAATTTTCGCGGATACCTGTTTTGGAAAATTTCAATGGCAAGGGAAAGCTGCCCGGCAAATTCCTTGTTGAGGGCCTCCATAAACAGAAGGGAAATCTGTTCGTGCGAAATACTTTCAACAATGCTGTGTTCCATGGCATGGGAAAACGGGCCATGCCCAATGTCGTGCAGGAGAATTGCAACGTACAGGGCCTGCTCCTCTTCCGGTGAAATTTTGACTTTCTTTGATTGCAACACCTGTACGGCCCCCTGCATCAAATGCATGGCTCCCAGGGCATGGTGAAACCGGGTATGGCGGGCACCGGGATAGACTATGGAGGAAAGCCCCATTTGCGATATTCTGCGCAAGCGCTGAAAATATCTGTGTTCCATCAATTCAAACACCAAAGCGGTGGGAACGGTAATAAAACCGTATATGGGATCGTTGATAATCTTAAGCTTGGGCAGGGTTTTCAAACTTTAACTTTAAATTAATAATGGTTAGGATTTTTTGAATCCTTTCGGGCCTATTTTTGGTGCGAATTCTTAAAGAGAATCAACAATAACAATTAATTCTGAAGACCGCATTCTGTTTTCAATACGGCGGTTTGATTTCAAATATACAAATATGGCAAACATAAAAGTACTATGGGTAGATGATGAAATAGATTTGCTGAAACCCCATATTCTGTTCCTGGAGAACAAAAATTATTCGGTCACCACTGCCCAAAGCGGTACCGAGGCCTTGGAAGAAATAAGAAAGGACAATTTCGATATTGTTTTTCTCGACGAAAACATGCCCGGCCTCACCGGCTTGGAAACCTTGTCTGAAATAAAGGAATATCAGGCATCCATACCCGTGGTGATGATTACCAAAAGCGAGGAAGAGTACATTATGGAAGAGGCAATTGGCTCAAAGATTGCCGATTATTTAATCAAGCCGGTAAATCCGAACCAAATCCTCCTCAGCTTAAAGAAAAACCTGGACCACAGCAGATTGGTTTCAGAAAAAACCACATCCAATTACCAACAGGAGTTCAGGAAAATCGCCATGGACCTTTCCATGGTGAACAGTTTTGAGGAATGGAAGGATCTCTATCAGAAACTGGTGTATTGGGAACTGGAATTGGAAGATATAGAAGATTCGGGAATGTTCGAGATTCTCGAATCGCAGAAAGTTGAGGCCAACAGCCAGTTTTTTAAATTTATAGACAAGAATTACCCCCGTTGGTTCCAAAATCCCGAGGAGGCACCGGTAATGAGCCACACTCTGTTTAAGGAAAAAATCCAGCCGCAGTTGGAGAAAGGCACTCCTACTCTCTTGGTAGTTGTGGACAATTTGCGCTATGACCAATGGAAAGCCTTTGAGCCCACGGTTTCAAACATGTATAAAAAAACTTCGGAAGAATTGTTTTGCAGTATCCTGCCCACTGCCACACAATACGCCAGGAATGCCATTTTTTCGGGCCTGATGCCCAGCGAGATGGAAAAACAGCATCCCGATCTATGGCTTAACGATACCGACGAGGGCGGAAAAAACATGAAAGAAGAAGAGTTTCTGGCCGCCCAGCTAAAACGGTTGGGGCTAAACCTGAACTGGAGCTACCACAAGATTTCCAGTTTAAAACAGGGAAAAAAACTGGTAGAGAATTTCAAATCGCATAAAGATGAAGACCTAACGGTGGTGGTTTATAATTTTGTGGATATGCTCTCCCATTCAAAAACGGAAATGGAAGTGATAAAGGAATTGGCTTCCACAGATAAATCATACCGATCCCTTACCCAGAGCTGGTTTAAAAACTCGCCCCTTTTGGAAATCATCCAGCAGGCGGCGCGGTTGGGCTTTAAGCTCATCCTCACCACCGACCACGGAACGATCAACGTAAAAAATCCTTCCAAGGTAATCGGAGACAAGAATACCAGCCTAAACCTGCGGTATAAAACCGGAAAGAGCCTTACCTATGAAGACAAGGAAGTGTTGGCGGCAAAGGACCCAAAGACCCTGCATCTTCCGGCCATCAACATGAGCAGCTCTTTTATTTTTGCGCGGGGCGACTACTTTTTCGCCTATCCCAACAATTACAACCATTACGTGAGCTATTACCGAAACACCTATCAGCACGGTGGAGTTTCCCTGGAGGAAATGATCATTCCCTTTAGCGTTTTTACCCCCAAATAACGATGGAAAAGTTGCTTCAGCTTATGGAAATTAACTATTCGATCCACGAACTGCCGCAGGTTGCGGAAAAACTTTTATCTGATATCCCGTCGCGTGTTTTTTTGTTTTATGGCCCCATGGGAGTGGGCAAGACAACCTTGATCAAAGAAATGGCCCGTGCGTTGGGCACGCGGGATATCGTGTCCAGCCCCACCTTTTCCCTGGTAAACGAATATGAAATTCCCAGCGGGCTTATATACCATTTTGACTTTTACCGATTAGAAAATGCGCGGGAGGCTTTGGATTTTGGACTGGAAGACTATCTTTACAGCGGTCATTACATTTTTGCGGAATGGCCGGAGAAAATCCAGGAATTTTTGCCGGCAGAGGCGGTGAAAATTTATCTGAAAAAAAATAAAGATGGAAGTAGGACCTTAAATTATTTGCCTGTGATATAACATTGCCACGATTTTTTCTATAAAATTCAGGTTTCTTTTGATGCATTGGCCCCAAATCGCTGAAAGTTAGAAGAGGGAATAAGTATTATCCAAAAAAACCTATAAATATATGGGAAAAATAGTTCTTGATTTTTTAAGATTTTCACATAGGTTTGTCGGGTATTAACCTCACAAAACACACATATTATGAAAACTTTCAAGAACATTTTCCGCATGCTTATCGTAGCAATCTTTTTCACGGGCCTTTTTGCATCCTGCACCCCTGAAAGTATACAAGATGAACAAACTCCCCAACAAATCAGAAAAGACGAAATTGTCGTACCTAGTAACGGGTAGCATTATAGCCTTAATCATCGCTGCCAGTCCGTACATATTTTATTCCTATACAAGTTTCCCGCGTCAGCAGACGCTGGAAACTTTTTTTTTCACCTATAGAGCTAATTGGTATAATACCGTATATGTTTCGGTGTGGACCATGATGGGAAAGTTTGTGCCCATGTTTTTGCTGATCATTTGGTTTATTACCTGTAAACACTGGTGGTACCACGTTATCCTTATTCCCATTGGCATGTTTGCCTTTCAACTGTTCAGTGTATTCAATGACGACGTAAAAATTACAGATGAAGTTGAAATCTGGTGGCTTTTTCCGATAATGCTCATCATCGTGCCGTTGGTCTATCTTATTCGAGCCCAGCTAACCACCAAATTGGAAGGGAAAGATCTCAAAAGGTTTGAAGAAGAGCTGGCCACCCGGAAGAGCATCTGGCAACAGATCAAAGATCTTTTTTGAGCATTTTTAACCTTCAATATTTTCGGTGTACCTTGGTACCATCAATTATTGACTCACGTATGTGGACAATAATGGAGAATTTGTTTTAGATTTGTCCTACAACAACATAAACCAAACAAACCCCAAGGAACCATTGGCCTATGTAAAAATGCGACCCTGCGCTTAACTTATTAACATGAATTTGGGAATGATGAAAATTAGCTCCCTTCATTGTGAACGGTTTAACCTGTAAATATACAATTAACATAATTTACAGGATTAAGTTTTTTGATTGTAAGTTTGACCCATATTAACCTCACAAAAACTTACTATTATGAAAACTTTTAAAATCTTTATCGTAGCCGCAATCTTTTCAGCAGGTCTTTTTGCTTCTTGTACCCCAGAAAGCATCCAAGATGAACAAACACCCCAACAAATCGACGCACGGACAATCATCGTTCCGCCAGCCGGATAAAAAAAGCCTTATACAGGGCGGCATAATTGTTTTTATTATTGCGTGTACGCCCTTCATATATTACAGTTATGAAAGTTTCCCCCTGGATTCCCAGGTTTGGGAAACTTCTTTTTTTACTTTTAAAACAAAATTTCCTTCAGTTTACCAGTATGCTTGGATTTTGACAGGAAAGGTGATTCCCGTAATCCTGTTGTTAATTTGGTTTTTTACTTGTAAACATTGGTGGCATTGGATAATCCTTGTGCCATTGGCAATGTATTCTTTTCAATTAGTAAATATTCTCAAACAAAGTTTTAATGTTGATGAAGTTGAAATCATTTATATTATTCCTTTAATGATGATTCTTGTACCTTTCGTGTATTTAATCCGAGCCAAGCTTTTTAGTCAGATGCGTAAAGACGATTTAAAGGAATTTGAAGAAGAACTTCTTAAAAAGCGCTCCTTGTGGCAACAGATCAAGGACCTGTTCCAATAGATGTGACGCGATGTAAAATTTATTCCGTAAATTGATGCTGACAAGCTTGTAACATGCCCACACCGAAATCACCCTTTACCAAGGCCCAGTTGCTTCCGCAGGAGGAAATGCTCGAGATTGCCCGTCAGCAGGGCGAATTGTTTATCGGCATACCCAAGGAAGCGTATTTTCAGGAAAAGCGCATCTGCCTTACTCCCGATGCGGTGAGCGCCATTGTCAACAACGGACACAGGGTGCTGATGGAAAAAGGCGCGGGCCTGGAAGCGGGATTTTCAGACGCCGATTACTCAGAGGCCGGCGCCCAATTGACGGAGGATACGCAAAAAGTCTTCGCCTGTCCGCTTATATTAAAGGTGGAACCACCCACCCTGGAAGAGCTGGAATGGATCAAGCCGAAGACGGTGCTCATTTCGGCCCTGCAGCTAAAGACCCGGCAAAGGAAATATTTTGAAACCCTGGCCAAAAAGAAAATCACCGCCCTCGCATTTGAATTTATCAAAGACGAAGACCATAGCTATCCGCTGGTGAAAGCCCTAAGCGAAATTGCCGGCACGGCCTCGGTGCTTATCGCCGCCGAACTGATGGTCAATGCCAAACGCGGAAACGGTCTTTTGTTTGGCAATATCAGTGGAGTGCCCCCCATAGAAGTGGTGGTCATCGGTGCCGGGGCCGTTGGCGAATTTGCCGTGCGCTCTGCCCTGGGTCTGGGTGCCAATGTAAAGGTCTTTGACAGTTCCATAACCAAGTTGCGCACCATACAAACCAATGTTGGCAGAATTCTGTACACCTCTACCCTACAGCCAAAAAACCTGATGAAGGCATTGCTGCGTTGCGATGTGGCCATAGGAGCCGTAAGGGGCCATAACCGCGCACCCATTTTGGTAAGCGAGGATATGGTGAGACGGATGAAAAAAGGCGCAGTGGTCATAGACGTGTGCGTGGATATGGGTGGGTGTTTTGAAACTACCGAAATGACCAGCCATGACAGTCCCACCGTTATAAAATACGATGTGATCCATTACGGGGTCCCCAACATTCCCGCCCGATACCCAAAGACAGCCTCAATCTCCATCAGCAATATCTTTACGCCCTATCTTTTGGAGATCGCGGAAAACGGAGGCCTTGAAAATGCCATCCGTTTTGACGATGGATTAAAGAATGGTTTGTATTTTTACCGCGGAATTCTAACGAGCAAGGCAATTTCCGACTGGTTTGACCTTCCGTACAGCGACCTGAACCTATTGATTTTCTGAAAAATTTCAGCTAACCTATCGACCCGGTTCCCGCTGAAGTGAATTTCACTTTTAAATCCATTTTTCCCCAAACATGAAATTAGCATATCGATTGGCATATTTTTCCGGAGGCTTTATACTGGGCCTCCTACTTTTGTTTTTTATCCTGAGCGGGAAAAAAACTTCCTGTGCCTATGGTCCGGAAGCACGGACACTCAAAAATATCCGTTTGAAAGAGAGGGCTTATTCCCAAGAGGTACTGACTTTTATGGACGTCAATAAAATAGATACCGCTTCCGTGGAATCGCTTTTGATAGAGGGAGACGTTATTTTTTCCGAAAGCGAAACCCAATTGGATTCCTGTAAGCGCTATGTTATTGAAGGACGGGCTTCCGAAAAAAACATCAAGATAAAAGTGCAGAATTGCGACAAGGTAGCTACCATAATAAAAATGGAGCCAACTGACGGGCAGTAGCTCCATTTGATACTTTATAAGCGACAAAAGATTCAGGGCCGCTCACGCTAAAAGAACCCAAGACTAAACATCGAGACCCCGAGAGGGTAGCCTTTCAAATTTTAACCGGACAATAATCGAACTTTATATTGATCAAATCTTAAAGTTTTCTTCGCTTTCTTTCCTTTGCCAACAGGCTCAATTCCCTACTGGTTTGACCGGCGACCGAAGTGTTTTCCTCAGCCCTTCTAATCAAGTAGGGCATCACATCCTTGACAGGCCCAAAGGGAATGTATTTGGCCACGTTATATCCCAGTTCGCCCAGGTTAAAGGTTATGTGGTCGCTCATTCCATAGAGTTGTCCAAACCACATCCTGGGATCATCCTTGGCAATATGCATTTGCTCCATCAATTCCATGGCCAAATAGGTGCTGTTTTCGTTATGCGTACCCACAAACAGTGAAATATCCTCCAGATTGGCCATAATATAGGTCATGATCTCATTAAAATTATCATCGGTGGCCTTTTTGCTTTCACATATGGGAGACCGATACCCGTTCTCCAAGGCACGTTCGTTTTCCTTTTCCAGATAGGCGCCCCGCACGATCTTATATCCCAATTTATAACCTTTTTCCTTGGCCCGTTTGTGCTGTTCCTTTAAATAGTCCAATCGATCCCATCGGTAACATTGCAGGGTGTTGAACACCACTGCTTTTTCACTGTTATATTTCTCCATCATTTGTTCACAGAGTTCGTCTGCCGCGGCCTGCATCCAAAATTCTTCGGCATCGATCAAAAGGCTGATATCACAGTCAAAGGCAGCTTTTGAAACCTCCTCGTAACGCCTTACAATCTGTTCCCATTGGTTGCGTTCTGTTTCAGACATGGATGCGTTTTCGCTCTTTTTTCTAAAAATATCAAACTTGCCAAACCCGGTAGGTTTAAATACGGAAAAGGGCATGGCTTCCTTGTTCTTGGCAAAATGGGTAAGTTCCACCACCTTGGCAGCCGTCGCGTCAAACTGCATATCTTCTTCCTTCCCTTCCACGGAAAAATCCAGTACCGAGTACACCCCCGCATCACATAAAGCATCAACGGTAGACATACAATCCATTTCGTTGACCCCACCACAGAAATGATCAAATACGGTAGAGCGTATCAATCCTTCTACGGGAAGATTGAGGTTAAGGGCAAACTTGGTCATTGCCGTACCTATTTTTACCAAGGGCTCCTTGGAAATCATTTTAAACAGAAAATACGCGCGTTCCAGTTCCGAATCGCTTTTCAGTTTAAAGGCGACTTCGGTATTGTCGAAATAATTTTTTGTAGACATGTTATTGAAATAAAGTGTGCAAATATAGTTAGATTTGGAATCGGATTAACGAATAAAACATCTGAAATTATAAAAATGGCAAGACCTCAAGAGGACGTGTTTCTTAAGGAAAACGGATGGGAACAATTGCGTATTTCCGTTGAAAAAAAGCAACCCTCCAAAATTTTTGTTATGGTGGATAGCAATACCGAAGGTCTCTGCCTGCCCCTTCTGCAAAAACATTTTTCCCCCGATTTTACTTCCATAGTTCTTCCCGAAGGCGAAGAGCATAAAAATATAGCCTCCTGTCTGGAAGTATGGCAAAAACTATCAGCCCAGGGAGCCGATAGACAGAGCCTGTTAATCAATCTAGGTGGGGGAATGATAACCGATTTGGGCGGGTTTGTGGCCACCACCTATCAACGGGGAATTCCGTTCATCAACATACCCACTACCCTTTTGGCCATGGTAGACGCTTCCGTGGGAGGTAAAAACGGTGTGGATTTGGGTTATTTAAAGAATCAAATTGGCACGGTAAATATGCCGAAACTTGTGGTGCTGGAACCGGATTTCCTCAACACCCTACCTCAACGGGAACTTCTTTCCGGCTTTGCCGAAATGCTGAAACACGGGTTGCTCAAAGGAGAAAAAAGTTTTGGGGAATTGCTGGATGTCGACTTGAAGAACAGTCCGGTCTTTGAACGACTTATTTTTGAATCGGTACAGATAAAAAAAGAAATAGTGTGGGAAGACCCCTTGGAAAAAGGGAAAAGGAAAATCTTAAATTTTGGCCATACCCTGGGCCATGCCATTGAATCACACTGTCTTAAAGATAAAAGGCCGAAACTGCTGCACGGGGAGGCCATCGCCATAGGAATGGTCCTGGCGGCCTATTTGAGCTACGAATTGGTGGGTCTCCCCGAGCGGAAGTTGGACAAAATTTGCCAAGGGATCAATGAATACTTTCCCAAACAAAATTTTTCGGATGAAGAAATCACCGAAATCGTGGAATTGCTTTCTTTCGACAAAAAAAATGACCGGGGAAAAGTGCTTTTCGTACTGATGGAAGATTTCGGTCTTTTTCGCACCAATTGCGTTGTTGATAACCCATTGATACACCGTGCGTTTGAATTCTATAAAAATTCATGAAAATTTTCGACAAAACATTTTTCGGATATCAATTTTTGAATAGTTTTATACCCAAACAAAAAGATTTTATTTAATGAAACGCATTATTGTAGACTATAGAAAGTTAACCCCCGAAATACTTTCTTTATTGGTGGAAAAATACCCTGATGGATATGATGACGACCACGTGATAACCTTTAAAAACGCCAAGAACGAAACGGTGGAAGCTGTGGAGGTAAAAACCGAGGACACCATTTATCTGGTTAAGGTGAGTTCACGATTGGAGACCACCATGGCCAATTTTGACGAGGAGGACTACGAGGATGCGGATTTTCAGGAACCCATTGCGGAGATTCCGGAGAAATCAAAGTTGGACGAAGAAGAGGAATAGAATCTGTTCATTTTTTATGAATGGTACTTCACCTTAGCGGTTGATTTACAATTACCCAATCACTGGCGTCCGGTAAAAATGCTATTTCTATATTTAATTCTTGGAAAGCCTGCTTTTATATGGTTTTTGATTTGGTTTTTAATTTATGGGGGTCCTATGTCAAAAAGAGTAGGTGCCAGCTGTACATTTCTTGGATA